>Ga0129333_10000495_pt1 | contig 32379 bp, 45 predicted proteins | sample CPB6_08_DNA_FD_94474 | JGI IMG/M metagenome (GOLD analysis project Ga0129333, IMG submission 94474) | Freshwater to marine salinity gradient microbial communities from Chesapeake Bay, USA - CPBay_Sum_0.6_0.8_DNA | ecosystem: Environmental > Aquatic > Marine > Coastal | place: USA: Chesapeake... | reverse complement strand
ACAAAATAACAATTGTAGCATAGTACCTCCAAGTTTTCTCTCCTATGATCAGATTGATTTCCATTGAGGTGATTAAGTATAAGTGGTGTTTTAAGATCGGTAGGTCTTTTCTGACAGTATCCACAGTGGTTACACTTTTCCTCAATGTATCCGTTAATAACCATTCTTCTTAATAGTTTTTCACGAGGGTATTGCGGATACTGACCTAATAGTATGTCATCAAGTTGAAATCTTTTTTTGGATACGTGTGTTTTAGATATACCTCTACCAGATTGATTCACGTGAGCATCAAACAAACTAATACCATCCTTAGTTTTATACAGCTTTGCAAATCTTTTGTAAAGGGTATAGCTCACACGCAGGTATTCTGCAGCAGCTCTGTTTGATCGAGTTACTCTCATTGCATTCTCAATCTGAGATTGCATCAGTATTCTAGTCCGTGCTTTCTTCATTGTAACTAAATATCTGTACTATAACTTTTCTAACAAGTGCTTTGCTGTTTCACATTTATCGTATTGCTCTTGCTGCTCATAGTACTGTAACGCTTGTTGCACCCCACTATTCCAATCCTTTTTGTTTGAGGTCATGTAAACACCAGTGCCGCTGAGTTCAAACAATCTTATGGAATCCCTACCAGACAGCACACCTTCCTGCACAGCTTGTAATATTCTATCGTACGTGAATTGTTGATTTTCTTCAAAAAAGGTTTCAGCTTCTTCTTCCTCAAGTACTGGAATACTTGGGATAGAGCTAAACTTGAAAGTGTCTTGCGTTTTGGTATCTGTGATTTCTATTTCCATTACATTATACAGATCTGCAAGCTTCCACACAATGGTGTCTCTTTGTTGTAGTCCCTTCACCTCCTCGCTATGAATGACCGAATCACCGTCCACTACCTGCACAATGTACAACTTTTCTTTCTTTTTTCCTTGTGGCGTTACTACGATCTTCATAACATATAGTTTAATATAAATAGTTACCGACTTACAGCATACAATCGTAAAAATTCTTTAAGATTCAAACCTTTTCGCAAAGAAAATATTATAGCTGCTCTATACCTACTTGATGCAACAATTCTAGATATTGGCTCCTTTGTACTATCTGCTCTGGAATAAAAATGATACATCAACATGACCTTATTTTTAATTTTTGTATTACTGTTAAAAACTCCTCAATAGTAAATATCTTGTTAGTTGTGTCTCCCTTGATTTTTATTAATGGTAATAGTTCTGGTTGCTGGTCTACAATCTTCATAAGAGTTTTGAGAGCGGTTCCAGCCCAAAAAACTCCAAATGAAGATTCACCAAGCAAGTTTGCTTCGTTAAGTGAATCACTATCCGTGTCACCTGGCATCATTAGGTAATATTGCATACTATTAGATCCTTTTCGTAGCTTTGTAAGCTGTTGATTGTAATTTTAAAACAATGTAATTCAAATTGACCTACATCACCAGAGTCTGTAAGTATTTCAGAAAGCTTTTGTACGATGTCAAACGCCTGCTGATCGAAATCCTTGGCGTTAAACTCAACCACAATATCGTTTTCACTATACGGATCGTTAAGCTTAGTGTGTAGTACTCGTTTGGATAAATCGTACTTGGTATTTGGTTGTTCATTTTGTGTGTATGTAGTGCTTAAAACATCCATATCATCGTCTATATAGATTCTATCGCACCAAGGCTCTAAAGACTCTAATAAATTGTAGTTGCAGTTGCGAACAACAAAAGCAATATTATACTTGTGAGGTATGATAGGATGTTGATATTCGTTGTTTTTAATCCAACTACCCCATTTTCTCAAATAATGACGTTGTGCAATAGCTGTCATAGCATGAAACTGTGGATCAGCTGTTATTCGTTCCACACCATCTTGAAACTGGCCACCTCGACAAGTTAAGTGATAGACAAACGCGTCGCGACTCTGCACACACTTCATTCCAGACAGAATCATTCTATTAAAGATGTCTGAATCCTCGTGATATGAGTGAAAGTATTCGTCATGTAATCCAATAGCTAATACATCACTCTTGTAACATGCCCACGGTGCAAATATACCATATGTAACTTGATCTTTATACTCAACACAAGCTTTATCTACAAAATTAGCAAACTCATCTTTCTTAAAGTCCTCCGGATACATTCCAAAATCCTTTACAATTTTTTCTAGACCTGGTGGATGTAGTGGTGGCTCTATTCTGGTAGCGGATACCACAGTTCCTGGTTTTAGATGTTTAACAAGATTAGCGTCAAAACCTTTGGCCATATACATGTCTGCATGGAACATACACACGGCATCAGTTTCTGCAGCCTCTATGCATCGGTTGTAGCCGGCTGCAATACCTTGTGGTTTGTCTTTATGATTTATGATGTGGTCAATTTTATTTTCTGCTAACCACTCAAGAGTGCCATCATTACTCGAATCCACCCATACAATTATCTTATTATCGTATGTTGAATTTTCTTGAATACTCTTTATAGACGACTTGAGATATCTTAAATTATTTTTACTCGGTATACAAAAGGTTATGCTCACAAGATTATTTAATTTTTTTAGTAACAAAGTACCAGTTCCACGAATCAACCAACTCATCAGGTAACTCTTGTTCTGATGTTTGTTTTGGTGCAGCAGTACATTTTAATGGTGATCCGGCTACTTCCACCGGTTCCCATCCGTGTATAGTACTAAAGTATATGAAGTTGTCATAGTCAAACAAACCACGATAAATAAAGTCGTGACCCATACGCCAATTTGGAACTGATATAAAGAAGGTGCTGTCGTCTTTAGTTATACCTCGACATTTATAGAGCACATCGCTAGGGTTTGCTATATGCTCCAAAAAATCATTTGCAATTACGAGATCGTAGTCTTCATCAAGATCAGACACATCAAAAAAATTCATTAAATCCTTCACGTGAAAATCCCCCCTATGCTCTCTCGCAGCAAAGACTGCTTTAGCATTGACTTTGTCTACAAAGGTGTAACTTATGTCGGGATTACTCTTCAGAACAAGTTGACCTAATACTCCAGGCCCAGAGCCAAGCTCTAACACCTTCTTATATCCATTATGTTTTATTATACTGGTTATAATACTAGCCTCATACTCATATCTATGAAGCCATGTTGTATCATCAACCCTCTCCTGACCGTTATCTAGTCCCCACTCATCGGGAATTGTTACGTTTTGATTTCTATACTTTCCGTAGTTTTTAAAGTTGTGTTCGGTTGATGTTCTATAAACTGCCATAATTAGTTGATTTTGTAATTTTGTCCGTAGTCCCTTAAACTCAAATATACAGAATTATATTCGGATTTGCTAAAGTAGTGATACATGTTTGTTTCTGCTGCTCTACAAAACTCAGATACTCCAATGTTTATTTTGTTTTGTTTAAAGGTGAGTGAGTTCATATGTGTTATAGTATTAAAATCTGATACTATCGTTTTGAGATTGTGTTTATCTGCGATGCAGCCTGCATATAAGTCTAATCCCCATCCATACATCAATTCGTTTGGAAATTGTTGTATTTTTTCCAAAATATCCCTTCTTAGTAGTGGTGCTTGAAAATCGATCCATCTCACTTCTCGCAATCCCTCTCCCCAATTCCACATTTGCTTCCAATGGCACTGCTCCATTGACGCGTTTATTATGCTTGGAGAATATACAGCTGCATTGGATTTCTCGGCTTCTTTTAACGATTGCTGTAGAAACTTAGGTCCATGAAACACCAAATCGTTGTTGAGAAAGTATAAGTATTCGTGTTGCGTTTGTAAAAAATACTCAAGTACAACGTTGAAACCACCACCAAAAAACACATTCTGTTCTAATTTGTGGGTTGTGTGTTGCGCTAATGGTTCTGCAGATCCGTTATCAACAACGATTAGCTCACATTTACTAAAGTGTGGGTCTCGTTTTAATTGATCAACTAGATTATCTGTCCAGTTTGGTAGGTTGTGGTTGAGTGTTGCTATTAACATATATTATTGATTTGATACCGTAAAATCACGTCCTAAGTCCCTACAACCTAATTGATCAGAAAACACTCCCTTGCACTGACCATAAAAATTCGTTGGATGGCATACGCCCCATACTTGATACATTTTACCGTAAATTGTAGAATCTAAGTTTCTAGTTTGCGGATATGGAAACCATACATTGCCCTGTACAAAGCACGACCGTCGGAACGATACTTGCGATGCATCACACGCACAGTCAGGATTAATAGGTGTAGTATGTACATTTAGATTTACTACGGATCCATGAAAACCACGAACTCGATTAAAATCATCAGATGCTTGTAAATATGTTTCAATTAATGGATTATAGTATTTCACCTTACTATATGCCCATATTACGTCGGGATTATTGGTGTAGTACTCTGATAAGTTCTTAAAATAATCTTCTGTAACTGCATCATCATCGCATAACATTATCACAATATCAGCATCAGATTCTTGTATTGCAATATTAGCATACTTTCCGAATATACTACCGCCCTGGAGTACCTTGTCTGATTCTGATTGACCTATACTATACTCTTTAATTTTAGAAAAACAATCGGTATCCTCTAAATAAGCTAGAATATGATCGTTAGATTTATTTTCTGAGTCATTTATAAATGCAATTTCAAAATTAGAATATGAAGATTGAGCAATACTATGTAGTGCATTTTTAACAATGTCAGGCCTATTATAGTAAAATAGTAAAATTAGAATTTTTTTAGTTTCCATATGTATCTACAAATTTTTGTATACTAGAAATAGGATTTTTTAAGTTAAGAGCTTCATATGTAATGATTTTATCATATTTCAACAACTTAATTAAACTTGAAAAATCATTATGTAGTCGACTCGAATTAAATTCTGACAAATTAACTTCTGAAATATGAATATGTTCTATATAATCATAGTATTTTTCAAATATAGGTAATACATTGTCATTTTCCAAAATTAAGTTATGAGTATCAATAACGGTCCTAATGTTTGTAAATTTACCTATCGAAAGAAAATCAACTATTTCAGCAATTCTATGAAAATACTCCCCTCCATAAATTTTAGCATTCGGTTCCAAACAAAGAATTTGATTTTTAGTTTTCAATAAATCATCGATTTGTTGAAATTTAGAAATTAATCTAGTTTTATCGAATACTTTACGTTGTCTCGGCGAACCCAATACGAATGTTTTCACACCGTGAAGTTTACCGGTATCAGATATTTGATTTAGTACTTCATACAATTCATCATCTAAAAAATCTTTGATACACGTATTATATAAAATAGATTGAGCCGATTTCGTTTCTAACAAGTATTTGTTATCGATAGCAGACTTCGCAAAAACTAGTTCCAAATTTGATATACCTATCGACAATAGATAATTTTGTATAGATTCTAAATCAGAATTTGATTCAAATATTAAATGGCTTACTGCTAACTTCATCAATTAATTTTTTAATTTCTAACAATACGGTATTTGAAGTTTCAATATATCCTGAATTAGATAATTTTGTCTTGTAATCGTATTCTATTATAGGTCCTAGGTTACTAGTTTCAACATTAACATTAAATAATTCAAACAATTTCGAAGTATGTAATGGTTCGGTAAATAGATTGAACGTACCGTGCAAGTCGATTGATTCTATTAAATGAACTAGATTATTGAGATTAAACCATTGATAATAGGAATTAACATTAATGGAATTTATATTGTTGTTATGTAAAAGATCATACAATACATTTTTTTTGATTTTATTACTAAACAATGCAGGAAGTCTGTATATTTGTATGTTACTACAATTCAATTCCTGTATCATTAATTCAAACAAATACCTATTCGATCCGTAGTCTAATTTTTTAATAATCGGTACGGTATGTTCATCTGAATGTATAGGGCTACCGTTATATACATCAATTGTAGATATTAAAACAATTTTGTTATACGAGTAGCGTTTAATTATGTTAAATATTTTATTTATATTTTCTAAATCAGCTAGTATATTACGATTAACCAACCACTTAGTAGCAGGTAAACATGCCAAATACAATTCTGAATTATTGATATTGAAATTATGATAATTTTCTATATTGGAACTGTTGAACTCCAAATCAAAATTAATTTTTTCTTTTAAAACTCCACCGACCAATCCAGTATTTCCAATTAAAATTTTCATGTAGATAAAATTTTAGAAATTGAATCTAATATGGGATATATACCCTGTATCTTACCCGTAAAACAATGTATTACGTTATCCGTTTTACTGATTACGGGATATCTATCTGAAGAGTTGGAGTTGAATTTAGATTTTACGGATAGATAATAATCGTTATATTCGAATTTATTTAGAAATTCCGTATAGTAACTAGATACCTTCTCTTCCATCAATTTTCGCTTATCTAGAATTAATTCAGAGGAGATACTATTATAGAATTTTTGAATTTCATTTATATCGTTGGAAATGAACATAGGCGTATGTTCAACATCGGTCATCGTGTAAAGATCAGACTTATACGGGAATATTGATAAGAATGGTCCGTCAACTACCGTTAAAGCACCGAATTCGATCGGGGATATTGACTTGTATACGAGTGATAATGTTAGTTCGTAAAATGAATCTATTACCGGATTTCGTATGAAATTATTAGTACAGTTTAAAATAATATCATACCCGGAGAGTTCATCGAAACTATATATATGTCGTTTAACGATAATATCTTTTAATAAGTTATCAAAATATTCCGTTACTCTACCAAAGTCAATATACATTTCATCCGTATTTATACAACCGGATACGTTATTCAAATTACTAGAACTGAACTCTGTATATCGGATACCGTCATATGAAAATATGTTTTTATAAGTTTCATAATCAATACTAGAGTTCTTTGATATAGCATATACGTTGTTATCTACGGACTTCACAAACTGACCATATTCATCGATGAATCGATTGAAAGTATTTTTACATAACATTCTGGTTCTATAATTTCTAGGATAATGAAATCCTAAATGTAATCTATTTTGATTGTTTGAGGATGTACCGTTGAATATCGAGTCTCGTTCATAAATAGTCACGTTATGTGACTGCATGAGATGTTTCGCTATATGACATCCAGTCCAGCCCGCGCCTACGATAGCTATATTCATGATCTTTCCATAATTTTTACATACTGATCGATATATCCCGATAAATCTCTTGAGTTTCGTTGCCATTCACGTACCCACCTAGTAGTTTCGATCTCATCCATAAAATGCTCATAACCTAAGTTTTTATCCTTGTTATCAGATTCTATATTTTCTTGCATACGAGTCATTCGTCTCAATGTAATGTCATTAAATGGACAAAATCTATAATAAACGATTATGAAATCTTTATTTATATTGCCAGGATCATGATAATGTCTACCGAGCGGATATGTTATCCTATCTCTGTTATGTAATAAACGAAGTCTTCTAGTGAGATATCCGGTATTCTGTGCTTTAATATGAGAGTCTATACGACCGTTATATGTAATTTCATTATTACTGTATACTATTCGATCTTCATAGTGAATACCATATGTTTTTTGTAAAAAAATATCAGTATCATAACTCGGATGTATACCTTCCTGTGAGGGATGTTCCACCATATTTAAAGCCGGTATTAACAATTCAGTGGGTTCATATATAGAATCTAATTTTTTGTAATCACCCACTAAAAATTCAGTAGTACTTAAACACATTTTCCATCCCGGATGTTGACTTTCTATATCTTCAATCTCACGATCCATAACTAGCGCGTCTAATTTTACATTTCTACTAGGTACGACCTCCCAAGTAGGACATATACTTTTTATGATTTCAACTGAACTATCTGTTGAATTGTAATCTACGATGATACCGTGATCAAAGTATTTCTTATGGTGTTTTAACCAAAATGGCAGTAGGTACTCCTCATTACGAATATGTGATACTAATGTTTTTTTCATGGTTTAAATTCAGATTTTAACAAACTATAGATAATTGAGTCAATATATTTTCCATTTTTTATTACCTCCTCACGTTTAACTCCTTCTTTTACGAATCCTAGTTTTTCATACAAGCTTATAGCACGAGTATTCGTACTTAGTACTTCTAACGATATTTTATGTAAGTCGTATTTTTTAAAAATAAAAGGTATGAATGCTAAGTATGAAATATAGCCCAAGCCCTCGCCCGTAAATTCCGGAGCGATATCACATCCAATGTATATATTTCTATTCTCAGGACAATAATTCGATGTTCGAAAATATCCTATACTACGATGTAAATACTGTATGATATAATAATCCGGGGAGTACTTTTTGATCCATTCCTTAGTCTGAGACTCTGTATACGTGTTAGAATTATGCAAAAATTCGCTTGCATAACCGTTACGAATTTTATTAATAAACTGCGCATCAGAATCCGTTATCGGTTTAAACTCGATTACATTATGCTGAAGCTGAGCCGGTACTATTATTTCAGGTTCAGATTCCGTACCAAAATATATTACTTGATCTAAGTTTGGACTATTTTCCTCAGCATTTAAAAAAGGCACTCTAGTAGTTTTTGATACATCTTTAATTTTATATTTTGATGATATGTACATTAAAAACTGTATTTGTATATCTGAGCTTTTTTCGTATGATACTAATTTTTAAATCTTTTTAGTATATTCTGGTAGATTGAAAATATCACCATGATTAGTATACATTTCTTTTGCTACTTCATACGGTAATAGTCCATTACTGATGGAAGCATGAATAGGATGATATGAATAATTAACTACTTGAGCCACATATCCGGTCGTATCATCAATTTCATCTACGAAATACTTGTAAAAATTCGATGCATTTGGAATATAATCATCTTCAATTAGGAAATAGTAATCGGTTGGCTCGTGTATTATCTGTTTAATGGCGTCATTCCATGCACCATATGAGAAATGTTTGTTATTCCTGTATATAACCGACACGGGTATTTTACTATTTTCCTCTTTTATCACATCATATATACCTCGATCGATAGAATTGTTATAACGATTAACTGAGAATACTATTTTACTGATATTAGTATCGTTAAGCTCATTGATTTTTCTTATGTGACGACGTACGAAGTAGTAGATATCAACATCCCAAATCTTATTATAAAAATCGGATCTTCTAGGACCTAAATATGTGGATACGATATACGTTATCATCACCAACCCTTTTTGATACAATCTACAATATATTCTCGTTCTTCATCACTCACCCACCAACCTACAGGTATGGAAACCACTTTACCTATCGTCCTATCCAAAGTAGGCAAACTAGATTTGAATTCTCGAACGCAGGTATGTTTGTCGTTTCTTTCATGTACCTGCGATACTATTATATTACATTCCTTCATATGTCTGTAAAATCCGTCTCGATCATCCACGAGCATACTGTATATCCAGAATGCTGACTCATGTCCTTCATGTCTGTCTAACAATTTCAATCCGTTTACATTTGACAAATGAGTATCGTAATATCGTGCATTTGATTGATGCTTACCTACAATTTCATGTACATGTTTAAGATTTTCAATACCAATAGTGGCACATATATCGTTCATATGAAACTTGTATCCCCACTCAACAATATCGGCTTCACATCTAAAATCCTTTCGATTACCCTCTCGATCTATACCATACCATCGAATCAATTTAGCTCTATTGTAAAGATCCTGATGCGGTAATACTAAAGCGCCGCCATCTACAGAAGTAATATGTTTAATTGCTTGAAATGAATACATTACCATATTACCGTGATTACCTAAATACTTGCCTTTGTATTTGGATCCAAATGAGTGTGCACCATCTTCAATCACAGCAGGTTTAAATCCATACAGCTTTAAACACTTATTTTGAATTTCTTTGATTTTGTCGAGATCATTTGGATAACCACCCCAATGAACTAACATAATCACTTTAGTTTTTGGTGATATCTTTCTTGATAGATCATCTAAATCTATGTTCAAAGTTGTCGAATCTATATCAACCCATTTTATTTTTAGTCCGTGTGCTAGTATAGGAAAGTTAGTGGCTGTACAAGTTAGTGCTGTGGTTAAGACCTCATCACCCTCCTGTAAGCCCGGCCAACCAAAATCTATTGCAGAATATCCATCAACTGCAACAGAACCTCTGGGATTTTTTAACAGATGTAACGCTAGGTGTAGTCCTGAGGTTCCAGAGTTCAGTGTTACAACTCTATCGGTACCTATAAACTCTCGTAGACTGTCTTCAAACTCCTCCACTTTTGGACCTTGCCCGATATAACCACTACTCAACACTTTCGCAACCTTACTTCCTACTTCAGGAGACATAAAAACTTTAAACAAATCTATTTGTTTCATATAACGCGTTTAATTCCACAAACCATACCATAATCATCGTACTCTGGAACACCGCCCCATTTACGAATGAATTCGTGTCCAGACTGCTGTTCCCCTAATATATTACTTTTATTCCGATTTTCCAAACCTTTGCCAAAAAATCCATTGCCGCCTCGTCCGGCAAAATGGTATACTAAACTAGATCCAATCGTTTCGTATTTGTATCCTGCCTGCCGCATTCTTAAAAATAGATCCATATCATCAAATCCGTTAGGCTTAAATATAAGATCATTACCTCCGATGAAGTCCCAATCTCGTTTCCTAATAATAAAACTACAACCCTCTGCTTTAGGTACTGAAAAATCCTTGTATTCGTTGACAAACTCCTCTGCTATAGACTCAAACTTATCAACATCAAAATTATCAGGCATGTCACCACATATCTTAGGATCGATCATTACAGTGGCCGGCCTATCAGGCTCATTGCCGTTATGAAATATGTTAGGTTGTATTCTATAACTAGACACTATCACTCTTTCTGAGTCCGGGTATGATTCTATTTTATCTAGAAGTGCTTTATCGAAATTCTTATAACAATACATATCCGCATGAATAAAGTTAATAAACTCAGTTTTTACTTCCTGAGCACATCTGTTCATGCCATACCCATTACTTGAATCCTCACACCTAGGTTCAATTATTGTCGTAATATTATACAAACTCTTGTTAGCTTCTAACCACTCATTCGTATCATCTGTACAACCGTCGGCAAACACTACGAGTGGGCTGTAATGATACTCATTTTTTCGTATTGACTTCACAGCTATCTTGAGGTATGGAAGTGAATTATAGGTTCCAATGCAGTTGGTTATTTTAGATTGTATCATACAAAGCGTTTTGTTTTTTGAGCGTTTTAACAAGGTTAGCAGCGAGCAATTCGGAGTACGGGTTGATACCGTTTGCAATTTTTGATCCCTCAGCACTTAAAAAAACTCTACCTTTGGGAAAGATTATAAATACACAATCATAACCAACAACTTGTGAATAATCGCTTATATTATAATGATCAGCTTTTAGAGCGTGCATCCAAGCAAATTCAGTTCTCATGTTTGGGTGGTTTGCTGGAATAGTACCTTCAAAACCCATTTCTGTTAGGAATGCTATTTTTAACATCATAGTGTTGCAAGTTGTCTTCCATAATCATCATCTATTCTAACGATATCGGATTCATCACACTCACCAAGCTGAGTCTCAATTATGATTAAATCCTCTGCACCAGTATTATGTATTCTGTGGTGGTCGCCTAGATTAATAGTTAGCACATCTCCAACACCAACCTGACGGTTAGTAGCATTAAGAATAAAATTACCCACTCCTTGAGTAATTACCCAATGCTCGGATCGCTTGTAGTGAAATTGATATGATAATCGTTTACCAGGATTCACAACAAGTCTCTTAACCGTATATGTAGTGTGTTCCGTCAAAACTTCAAACCAACCCCAAGGTCTTTTCTCATATTGTGTCATATAAAGCGTTTTGCTTTTCTTGTTTATCAATAGTTTTTTCGTGTATCAAATACATTTCGTCTGGAAGTGGTGCAAAGGTGTTAAATCCATTTAATGTTTCGTGTACTGGATTAACCCACTTAATTACACCATTGTTTCTATAAACCCTCATTTGATAATCAGGCCAGTTTATTCTCCCAGCATCATCTGAACGCCATCCCCACCTTGCTATGTGCTCTGGTGTTATTCCATGAACAATATTTGCTCTTGGTACCACAAACACATCTACTTCTGGATTACTCTCCAAGATTGTGACAAGATTGTGTTGAAAACCTTGTGATGGAATCTCATCAGCATCAATATTGACTATGTAATCTCCAGTGCACAGTGATGTGAGTTTGTTTTTCCACTGCGAAAAGTTTTTATTAAACTCTCCCTTATACCAAACAAAGTCAGCTTTATCGACCGACTTTGCTCGCAAGTAATCTTCAACACCTTGTGACCCATTAGTTTGATCGTACAACACAACAATCTCATCAACAGGTCTTTTGTGTTGGGCTAGATAGTTCAACAGCTTTTGTAGTTCAACTTCTTCATTGCACACTGTGATTGCGTAACTTATTTTCATAACCCGTTATGTTTACAACATTACTCTTTAATAAATCCTAAGAACTTACAAGCATTGTAAAAGTCATTACTAGCAAAGTTCTGACCCTTGGACATATCAATACGTCTTGTGTAATACTGATCTTTTTGCCCTGGAATAGGATACTTAACTTGTTCTTGTGCTGGAATATCTACTGCAGGTGCTGCTTTCCAACACCAATCATTCTCACTTGTTCCATCTGGGAATATGATTCCAAATGATGGAAAGTTAAGTACGATTGGATACCATACCAAGTTTGTGGCTGGATCAACCCAGCGTAATGCTTTAATAAGCTCTGCTGTAGTTTCTTCGTACTGCTCTACGTGTTGTGAGCCAACTACATTTAATGTGTTTGAAGTGTATCCACACTCAATGCACATGTAGCTTTCAACAACAGTACCGTCAGGCAGTGTTTGTGATTCTTGAAAGCAGTTGTGCGACCCACAATGTGGGCAAGTAATTTTAGTAGGTTCCATATTCGATGCTGATTGCTGTTCCATTATTTTGATCCATTAAGTTACGTAATAAGTTATATATATCAATGCCACTTACCACTTCAAACTTACTAAAGGTTTGTTCAGTTTCAAGTCTAGTTACTTTGTATTGTACGGAGTGTGATCCTAGCAATGCGATAAGATAGTTGTGTGAGTATTCTGTGTATGTTGACACATAATACTTCATTTGTTTGTTTTCGTTCATTCTACTTTTTTAAGTTTTGGTAATTCTATTTTTTTCAAGGTGGGTAGTTTAAGTTCTACCTGCTTTGGAAATTCTGGCAAGTATTTGTCGAGATACTCCAACAGTTTGTTGCTCATTGCTTCCAAGCTAAAGTTTGTTTTTACGTGATGCGCTTGTGATTTACACAGCTGTGTACTATCTTTATAGTTTTCGTATACGGATTTCATCACACTTGCAGCATAGCCATAGTCTGCTGTGAACCATTGAGATTCCTTAAGGAGAACATTATCCCAAGCAGCTGATGGATGTACATTTGTAAGCTGGCCTGGTAATAGCAATGCATACTTAAGAAAATCCAGATGACCAGACCAGTTTGTTGCAATGATTGGTTTTTGTGATAGTGATGCTTCTGCAAGAGGTCTTCCATAACCTTCACCTTTAGTTAAAGTAACGTGTGCTTTCACTTTAGGGTGATTATACAAAGAGTTCATTTCTTCGTCAGTCAAATCACCGTGAAGCAAATATATGTTAGGTACCCTCGAAGACTTCATTGTAGCATATATCTGCTTAATCTTGTTGAGTATGTCTTCACGATCTAATGCACTGAAGTCTGCTGATGATGTTTTAAGTATCAGCGCTGGTTGATTATGTGATGCTTTGTTTTTGAAAGCTTCCAAGAAACACTTAATCAATGCCGATACGTTTTTACGATCTTCACCAAAATCACCATTCAGCCAGTGACCAACAAACAAAAAACAAAAGTCTTCTTTGATCTGACTTAACTCATCTACTACAGATTTATCAAGTGTCTTTGTTGGAAAGTACACACTAAGATCAACACCCTCAAACAAAACCTCAATAGGTGTAGTGAGTTTCAACTCTCCCTCAGGTTGGTGTGTTTGTTGATTAACCTTTTGCCACACAGATTCTTGCAATACCTTTTTAGAATGCTCGGATGATGTAAGTACAAGATCCATCCTGTTACAACCTTCAATCCAAGGTCCAGATGCAATTGTTGTTTCAATACCAGCTGTGATCCCGATATTATACTTACCCAGTCTCTGGAACTCATTAGGTACTGTGATTTGCACAAATACCTCAGGTTGTCTGTCTAAGCGAGGTTCTGTAAGCATGCAATCAAGTATTGCTTTATGCTTAGGGTTTTCAGTGTCCAAGGCATTCATTGGTGTGTTTCCCCACCTTGTGTTCCATATCTTCACATTGTATTTTCCGGATTGGATTAGTGAGTACGCAATATCTACACTACGACTACCATAACCAGATCTTGTGGCTACTGGTGCCATTAAAAGTAGCGTTGGTTTATTATTCATAACTGTTTTTATTTATGTAATTGTAAAGTAACTCCGGTTTTTTTGTTGCTGTATTTAGCAAGTTGCTCTTGTGTATTATACAAAATAAATCGCTTGGGGGCAACCCAATTTACTAAAACATTATCAACAGCTTTGGAAAATCTCTCACACATTATTTCAGCTGTAAACCCAGCTTCTTGTGAACAAGCCCACTCACGTCCTGCTAATCCACATTCCTTACGTCTCTCAGCATCAGTGCTATACCAATACATAATTGCTTTGGCAACGTCTCTTATGTCACACCTATCATCAAAGATGTATGGCGTTGGAATAGAGCCTTGTAGGTTTATAGCAGCTGGAAATACTGGATATACCCACTTGCCATGTGCTTGATATTTACCACCGTGATTAGATCCAAAATCTTCGTTGAAAGAGATCCACTCACCATTCTCATCTGTAAAACGGCATTGATCTTGTAATCCACCGGTTACATTGTTAATAAGAACACGCCCAGTCATTAAACCTTCTGTACTACTCAAACCCCATCCCTCGTTTGAGGCAATGTTGATTACTACATCACAAGCATTGTAAAGTATGTTGATATCTTGTGTGGAAAGTCTAGCATCTGTAATGATTACATTTGATTGTATTTCCGGACAAACATGATCAACTACAGCTCTAAGATCTGTACCATTTTCATCTGCAAGTTGTGTGTGCAATACAAAACGCACCTTAGGCTTCTCAGTTTCTGGTAAGGTTTCCCAAAACAGCTTGAATGCTAAGATTGCATCCGAAGTCATTTTTCTACGAATGTTTCTGTTGTTGTATAGTAACACAAAGCTAGGATCTACATCTCCAAACAACTGCTTTCTTACTCCCTGTACTTTTGGATCATTACGGTCAATAGGGTAAAACAGCTTGTGGTTGATTCCGTGAGGAACATAACAAGTCTTAGGTAGTGACTTGCTTATGATTTCTGCTGGCGGGTTAGTGTCTAGATTAACGTAGTTACCCTTACCCAATACTAGTCGTGCAATGTTATCCGATTGCTTACTGATGCCCATTAACAAGTCACAAGACTCATAATAAGGTCTATTGTAGTGTGGAGCTGGCAAGTCATCCCAAATGTGATAATAGAATATGGGTATGCGCTGTCTAAGCTCTGAGGACATTCTGTATAACCAAATCCAATATCTTGGATCTGTGAAATGCACAATTGCGTCAACACTGTGACGCTCAATCAACAATCGTACAAGTTCCGGATCACCATAACCATTATACGGATATAAAAGAACACTAGAATCTGTTAGTCCAGTTTCTTTATTAACGTCTGCGCTAAGATCTTGGATTTTACCTACGTCAGGATGGTTGATTGCTGCTCCAACGTGTACAAAATTGTATTTGTGAGCATTTCCAATAATAAGCTCACGAGTCATTGTTCCAATACCACTTGGCAATCGCATGTCGTCTGCCAAAAAGAGTATGGTCTTTCTTTTGCTTTTTTCAATGTAACCTTTCATATATTTAATTTGATGTAACCTATATATAGCGATTTTTATCCAGACTTGCTACTAATTAGCCTTTTATCTTGGCCTATTTCTGCAATGTCTTTTACCAGTCAGGTATGGTTTAGGGCAGGAGGTTCCTTTCACGTGAAAGTGCCCACATTTACCACAGCAGGTGCTCTTCTCCTCTTGCAACGCCCATTTGTTAGGCGCTGAGTTCCAAGATTGTGTTCCTGACGATCGACTCTGTTCTATTTCACGGTAATTGCCATTTGGATCTATCTTACCAACTATCATCCAATTACCTTCTTTAGCAAATTGAGCAGCTCTCTGTGTAGTTGTCAACATTACCTTTTTACCATCTTTATCGGTAAGCACTGAGTAATTTTCTGGTTTTGTAAGCTTCTTGGCAGCATTAACTAGGTTATGCATGCTTGTAAATACAGCGTCACCGTATGCTATTTTAGGTTCCATAGCCTCTTTTATATCACCACAACTGTCACATTCGTGATCCGGTGAAAACATAAAGTTGTCATACACAGAACCAATATAATCTGCTGATTTTGTTATTTTTGCTTGGATCCAACCTTCCAGCTCTTGGTGACCTCCTTTCTCAAGGTGATCTGCTAGTTGACTAGCTCTATGTGCTAATGATCTTAGATCCGTAATGGCCATTTCAATTTCATGGTCATCTGTTTTCCCAGTCATTTGCTGGTATAAATCTTCTACGATTTTTGATAGCTTCATTTTATTAGTTTGTGTATTTTTTACTGTTGGTTTAATATCCTTTATCAACGACTACATCTTTCTTGATGCATCTATTAACATAGCTACAAAGTGGTTGTAGGTTTGTATAGTGAGATAGCTTGAAGAGCTCTTCTTCGTTTTTAGCAAGGGAGATCGGAGTGATATGGTCAATGTCCCAGCCAAAATTAGGTTCGCCATTATACCTACCTCTATTTTCCCAATTCATCCACGACTCAAATTTTGACTCCAAATATTCCTTAAACTCTTTATAGCTGCATCCAAGCAGTTGCTCAGTCTTGTATTGTTTTTTGATCCCTTTAAGTCTAAGCAGCTCATTAATTCTGCTTGCAAGATTTTTCCTTATAGCGTAGGAAGGATCAGTTTTATACCTTACTTTAGATCTCTTGTTATTCTTAGAAAGAATAAGATCTCTATTGTCTAAGTAGTACTTTTTTTGATACTCTTTTGTCTGCTCTTTTATCTTTATTTTATTAGCATTTTGGTAGTTGCGTTGATACTCAGCTAAAACTTCCTTGTTTTGTTCAGCGTATCGTTTATTATACTGCCTAAGAGTTTCTTTATTAGCTTGATAGTAGTTTTTATTGTGCGTAGAGATTTTATCTTTGTTTCTGCAATTATATGTCTTTTGTCTTGATTTAGTGCACAACTTGCAAAAAGTGCTGTACCCATTCTTTTTTGTAGAGTCTTTGTAAAACTCCTCTACAACCTTAGATTGTTTACAGCAAGAGCAATATTTCACACTACTTTCCATACTTTTTTTCATCACACCAAAATCTAAACATCATGTTCCCTCTTAAATAAGCATCTTCTTCAAGTTTTCTTAAATGCGGATTGTTTTGTGCATACTTAGGGTCTGTACCACCCTCACCAATTTTCTCGGGTGTAAGTTCACCACTTAGATTTTGAGCGTGATGGACCATTTCGTGAGCGAAGCTTCTTAATATGTCTTTAAGATGCCTACCGTCAGTGTATAGCACTATAACTTTATTTACTGGGTCGTAGTGACCAGTTGAGCTGTAAATTCCAGAATCTTGTTGCGGAGCATTGTTTAATCTCACAGTGGGATATGGGTACACATTAGCACCACACCCCTTCATGTACTCAGCTAATTCAGCCATTAAACGTTTTATCATGCCAGCCTATATGGTATAAATATCTAGGTGGTAATAATAACAGCTTGTTTCCCAGCTCTTTTTAACTCTCTAAGTAGATTATTTACCTTACTATCTTGTGTATTGGTATCATCAAATACCACACACTTATCCACATACTGAGCGTATATTCTAGTTCTTTGGTGGAAGCTTTTATTGGAATATGGTTTATCATAATATCCTTCAGACATTAAGCTGTATAGGTTTTTTGGTGTGTGTGGTGGATTCATTTCCTTGTAGTTGTATCCCAACTCTAAAGCATACTTTTTCACATGCTTATCTGCTCCATACAAGTCACCCAAACCAATAATAACAATTTCACCATCAAAATGCTCTTTAAGCTTGTGTATAAGTGTTTTAATCTTGACTTTGTTTTCCCATGTCTTGGTTCCTGTTATACCGATCGTCAATTTGTTCATATAACTGTGTTAATGTGCTTCCTAATAAATTCTGTACGTGACCAGGTTCAAAGGCGGGCCATCGCCATCCAGCTTCCCACCCTTCTTCTTCAAAATACCTTACAACCTTTAACCACTTGTTACGCCAATACTCTCTTGGATAAACATCAGCCCAACTCAACATTGTTGTGTTAAATAACAAGCAAAAGTCCAAAGCTAAACCAAAGTTATGAGGACTGCGACCCGCTCTGTGTACTGTTTGTATGTCACCAGGAATAGTTCTTCCAAATCTAAACAGTAAGTCTTGTTGGTCAAGTGTACGACTACCCCACACAACATACACAGGAATTTTTTCTCTATGACACCTTTCAAAAACCCTAGTTGCTGAGGGAATAAGTTTGGTGTTGAGTGTATTGATTCTTGATATCGATACATCCAAAAACTTACTCATACTATTTTTCTTTTTTGAGACGTTCTTTGCGAGGACATAAAGATTCCTCAGACTTGTAAGGACAGTAGTTGCAAGCTGATGATGTGACTGCTGGATATTCACCAGTTAAGTTATATTCACCCTCAACAGTAAAGCAATTCTGTACAAAGTCCATAAACAACTTTCCTATCTTGTTGCGGGTAGGTTTTCCACTGGCAGGTATAAACGTTTGTATGCGTTTAGGTTTAAAGTCGGCTTGCTCGTTAATTTTACGACGTACAATAATATACTCAACATCAATCATCTCAGGATCCACACCAAATTGCTTACCATAAAACTCTTTGTATAGAATAAGCTGAGCTGTCTTGGAAGTATCAGCTTTTTGATACTTGTTCCATCCCATTGTACTTGTCTTAATGTCGTATATCTTGATACGGCCATCCTTTTCATCTTTAATCACAACATCAATAAATCCATTAAAGGTTACGTTGTGTATAAGCTGTGTTTGTAATGGAACTTCAATACCAACAAGCGAGTGCTGCTTTGTAGAAAAGTACACACGCCTGTTGGACTTGAAATACTTGAGAATAGCCTCCCCATCAAGGAAAAATTCGGCTAACTCTTCGGGAGTGCTATAATGGTTGTTACCATTCTTCTCAAGCGATAGTTTATACTCCTCAAACATTGCTTGTTTAAGATAGGCACCGAGATCAATCTCATCTGCCTCCTTAACGGACTTGTTAAATAAAACATCCAAATAATGTTGTAGAGTCTTGTGGAATGCACTACCAAAACACGTGTTTATGTTTTGCTCGTATTTACGCAATCCATCAATATAATCTAACTTCCACCGTTTAGGACAGTTAGCGTACAACGAAAACTGAGAGTATGATACTGTTTTGTTAGCCATATCTCAATATACAAAAAAATTATGAGTTTTGCAACTCTCCAGTTTCCGGGCGAAATTCCTTGTTGATATGACCACACTTACTGCACGCAAATGCTTGCACCGGAACCAGCATCTCCTCACCTGTTGGGGAGAGGAGAGCTGAAAACTGGCGCAGCAAGTAGTTCATCACAAATTGGTCATTTCCACACTGTTCGCACACATATACCTGTGCCTGCGATAGGTCCAAGCCTTGAGCGGCTATTTGTTTAGATCCAGTCATTTTTAGTAGTCGTAGGTTTGTTGCTTATCTTGTTTATTTTCTTCTGGGTCAATAGTGATCACACATTCTGTGGTCAGTAATGTTCCGGCTGCAGATGTTGCAAGTTCAAGTGCTGTACGAGTAACCTTTGTAGGGTCAATGATACCAGCATCCACCATAACAACAAACTTATCATTACGTGCATCATATCCAAAAATATCAGCTGATGGACTTTCTGATACAATGGTATCCAGCTTTGCTTTAATTGCTTCAGCACTTTTTCCAGCATTCTCGACGATTGCTTTGAATGGTGCAAAACAAGCTTTCTTTACAATGTTTACACCAGTTTGTTGATCTTCATTTTCACACTCTACCGTAACACCACTACAACCAAGCAAAGCAATACCACCACCAGGAACAACACCTTCTTCAACAGCTGCACGGGTAGCATGTAGTGCATCATCCACACGATCTTTCTTTTCTTTAAGTTCAATCTCAGTTGCAGCTCCAATATTCAATACAGCTACACCACCAATCAACTTACTCATACGCTCTTTAAGAAACTGCTTTTCGTAATCGGAGTCAGCTTTTTCATACAAAGACTTAATGTCTTCAATACGATTCTTAATTGCATCGCTATCACCTGCACCATCCACAATAATAGTTTCGTTTTGGGATACTGTTACAGTGCGAGCTGTTCCAAGCATATCGGTTGTAAGCTTTTCAAGTTTCATTGCCTTTTGCGCAGATACAACTGTACCTCCTGTTAATGTTGCAATGTCTTCGAGATTGTGGATCTTACGATCACCAAAACCAGGAGCTTTGATTGCACATACGTTAAGTATTCCGCGAGCTTTGTTTAACACCATTGTTGCAAGTGCTTCACCATCAACATCATCAGCAACAATCAACAAAGCTTTGCCTTGTTTGCTTGCAGCTTCAAGTAATGGTAGTACTTCTTTCACACTGCTGATCTTACGATCGTAAATCAAGATCATTGGATTTTCCAGTGTTGTGGTCATTGTGGAATTGTTTGTTGCAAAGTACGGTGAAATGAATCCACGATCAATTTGCATACCATCCACTATCTCCAAAGTTGTTTCTGAGGTTTTACTTTCGTCAACTTGGATCACGCCATTTTTACCTACACTGTCCATTGCCTCTGCAATCAAGGTGCCAATGTTGGTGTCGTTGTTTGCAGAGATTGTTGCGATTTGCTTGATCTCCTCACTACTTGTAACATCGCGACTAATGTCACGCAAGTTATCAATAATCTGTGTAGTTGCTTTATCCATCCCACGTTTAAGCTCAACTGGATTAGCTCCAGAGTTGATTGCTTTCAATCCCTCGTTGTACATGTATGATGCGAGTACAGTTGCAGTTGTAGTACCATCTCCAGCGTGTTTAGCGGCTTTCATGGAAACCTCTTTGATTGCTTGCGCACCAATGTTTTCAATAGGATCTTTTACATGAATTTCTTTTGCAACTGATACACCATCTTTTGTAATGACTGGTGAGCCGTTTTCTTTTTGTATCAATACATTGCGTCCACAAGGACCAAGTGTTGCTTGTACGGCAGATGATAGTTTGTTTACTCCGGAGCGTATTTTTTCACGAGCCTCACTACCAAAGCTCAGGTTTTTGATTTTACTCATACTATAACTTATTTTACGATTTTGGTTAAAACATCACGCTCTTGGATAATGTGGTAATCAGTACCTTCATACTCCATTACTTGAGCTGCGAATCTTTGGTACACAACAATGTCACCAGGTTTGCAGGTTGTTTCTACAAATAGTCCAGGTGCTGCCCAGAAACCAGGTCCTGCTGTGACCACTTCGGCCTTTAATGTTTTTTGCTCATCGATTTGTGGAAGAATGATTCCTCCATCGCTTACCTCGTCTTGTTCGACGGGCTTACAGATCAGCTTGTCGCTGACTGGTTCAAAGTTTGACTTTTTCATAATGTAACTAATTTGGTTATAACTGCTTTTTAATAAATATACTGCTTTTTTAAAACAATACAAACTTTTTGTTGGATAATTTATGTATGCCCCTCACCAAACGAATCTGCAATGTTTGGTTCAGCAACTAATCCAGTTGGAATTTGTACTGTGTTTTCCATATGATGCTTTACTATTGATGCAACTTGATCTGCTATTTCAGCTTTACAATTCACTACAAATTCATCATGTATCTGAAGCATGATATATGCATCCAATCCCTTTTCCTTAAACTCTTTGTGGATCGCAATAGCAGACCTGTTCATAATTGAAGCTGCTAGTGATTGTATTTGGAAATTTTTTGCGTTGTTGAGTCCGTTCTTGTATTCCATCCTCAGCTTCATTACTTGATCAGTTTGGTCTTGTGTTTTGCACATTCCTTTAATCATCTTGAAGGACTTTGGATCAATAAGACTGTCCTCAAACTTTTCATAAATAGCTTTTACTCTATCTAAGTGTCTTATCCGACCAGTCTTGTTTTTAATAAATCCAAACGCCTGTGCCTTTAAGTGTGTATCACTCATCCACCTTGCAAGCTCTGGAAATCCATCAAGATATCCATCAATAAGCCTTTGTGCTTCGGGCATCGATATACCAAGCGATTGTCCAATCTGCCAAGCACCGGCACCATAGGGAATTGCAAGTGCAATACTTTTTGCTCTTTGTCTTAGCTCTGGTCTAACTGTTTTCACATAGTTAGGATCTTTCTTTTTCGCTGAAAGTCCTTTAAGCTTAAACGCTTGTATTGCTACTCTACTATATAGATCCTCGTTATCCAAGAATACGTTGATAAGATTAGGGTCGTTACTAACAGACGCAAACACACGAGGTTCTAGTGATGATTGATCGCATATAATAAACTTACGTCCATCTTCAGCTTTAAGAAAGCTGCGAAGTATATTGTTGTATTTAAGTACTAAGTCACTTAATTCACCTTCTTCAAGTACTCGAGGTAGTTGTTGGCAGTCAGAACTGAATCGTCCACTTGTGGTCCCATACTGTTTAAAATACCAGTAATATCTACCATTCTCATTACCATCCAAGAACCGATCTATATACGCACTGTTAATTTTTGTTAGTTTGTTGTAGTCTCGTAATTTTGCTGCCCAACTATGAGTGCTGCTAAGATGTTCAATGATGTCGTCGTTAAATTGATCAGTCCCTTTGCGAGTTTGGCTTAGTGGTTTAATTCCCATGTACTTAAACACAATCTCAGATAACTGTTGTTTTGAGCTGATGTTTATGTATGCACCTTCTTTTTCTTTCCACATTTCCAAACTCACCTTCATCGCATCTTTAGGATCAAGATCGTTTGGATCACCACTAAATAGAAACTTTTGCACTCCATCTGGATTGACCGGTGTTATTGTTTTAAGCACTTCAGCAAACTTTCCTCTTTTCTTTGGTGGAAATGTTTTTGTTGCTCTAACCATTACCCACTGCTTTGCCTCTGGTATTGCCAATAAGTCTGTGATAATTTCCTGCTCAAGTTTAGCTAAGTCTGTTATGATATTTGCTTTGGTTTTTGTAATCAGTGCCATATCAAGCTCTGTGCCAACTTCCTCCATTTGTATAGTTACTGTTTTATACAACGGCATTACCTCATCAGTAAAGAAGAAATCCCACAACTCCTGTTCTTTGAGTATAGGAAGATAATAAGTCATAATGCGTAGTGTGAGATCAGTATCCGCTGCCGCATACCGACCGAGTAGCTCCATATCCGCTTTATAGATTTCAAAGTTTTCTTTTGTTACCTGACCACCATTCTTTTTGATGCTTTCTTTCATCAGGATCTGTTCTTCATTTGCTTCCTTTTCAGCTTCAAGTCCAAGTTCGTGTTGTAATTCCACAGCAACGTCTTTCAAACCGAAAGGTCCATCTTCTTGTAATGTGTGTCTGAGTAGTAGTGTGTCACAATACAGATCCTCTCTAAGATCGATACCGTAAAAGTTTTTAGTGTATCTAATATCAAATGATGCGTTGTGCATCACCAACTTTTTACCTTTTAGCAAGTTGATTAGTTGCTTTGCAATGTCATCACAAGACTTTCCTGCAATGTGTGAATCTATTAGTGCCTGACACTCGTTGTCCCAATATCGGGTTGGAAAATAATAACCTTCGTTTAGATTTGCAGATACTGAAAAACCAATGATCATTCCATTGCGTGGATTCACACTTGTGGTTTCTATGTCATATGCAATTATGTTTCCACCCTTAATGTAATTTGCTAGCTCTACAACACCAGCTTGGTCGGTAATAATCTTGTAACTTTTTTCCATAACTTAACAATACAAAATAAAAATGAAAAAGCCAACACTAAGGTTGGCTTACGGTCTGGGGGCGTGTTTATGTTTTTTAGGAGAAATACAACTCTGCCTCAGCAGCTCTTCTTTTCACAAGACCTTGTAATACTTTACCACCAGCCTTTGTCCACTTTAAAAACTCATCCTTGATTGTTGGATCGTTTGGATTAGCATTCACTTTTTTAAGAAGTGTGGATGATTTGAGGTTTGCTGGTCCTAGGTTATATGCAAAGCTAACTAATGCGTCAAATTGGTTTTGGTTAATATCATCGCGACAATAAGAGTCAACATACTTTTCAAAAGACACTAACATACTTTTAAGTAGTTCAGTTCCTTGTGCTTCGTTGATTGGTTGGTCTGTCATGCTAACCTTTTTACCATCAGGGTAGAATGTTGCACCGTATCCAATAGTTGGGATTCCAGCTGGGCATTTGTAGGGTTTGGATTCGAAGCCTTCAAACTTCTTAATCAGCTCAATTCCTTTTGGTCCTGTTTTTGTGATTTTCATTAACTGTGTTGTTTATTTTATGATTGCACCAAAGACAAATTCATATGCTTCCTCACCATTGAAACCCATACCATCCAATACATCTATTAGTTGGTTCATGTTTTGGGCTCTCATTATTTCTTTGGATGCTGATTTTGATGCTTTCTCGCTGAAATCAGATTGGATGTATTTTTTATATTCTTCAATACATGCTTGTTTTACTTGTTCGAATGTAACTAAGCCCGTGCTTTCTTCTTTTAGTACTTTGGAGATTTCTTCTTTGATGATTTGTTGTAGTTCAGATTTTTTCATTGTTGATTGGTTTATTATAAATAGTACAACGTTAATTAAAAGAACCTCTTCTACAACTCCTTCTTAGCATTTCTATATTAGATTTTACTAAATCCATATCCACACCACTCATATCGTAGGTTTCTAGGAAATTGTGTGGAGTAGGGATTCTTGTCTCAGAGTCTTTGGTAAAATCAACACCATGAGCTGCTGCAAGTACTGGATACACACTATCAGTTGATCTCATGGCTGGGTGATCATAATAGGCAAACTCTGTGTACGATCCTTGCCCTAAGCAGTGGATGGGTTTCAGTAGCATACCTCTTTCTTTAAGATAATCGTAAGCCATGTGACGAGCTTCCTTAATACCCTGATCATCTTTCCACTCAGGTAGCCATGCTTGTGGGATTGCAATCTTAGAGAATCCAATTGTGTGAATCCAATCCTTTTTTAACCCCCACTCATAACACTCTAACCAATCCTCTTTAGTTTTACCTTGTGGACAGAAAAAGATATCGATTGTGTCTAGCAAGCCCTCCTTTTCCATTCTAATTTTAAAAGACACTGCATTTTTGATTGTTTCATCTTTATCAAACAAAACATCCGGTGCGATTACTTCACTTGGTATCAACTCGTGACAAATGTCAATAAGTACATCCTCAGTCACTAAAGCTCTTTCAGCAGCACTGTTATCGAGTGTGATCCATCTATCCAAGTCCTCATCAACAAGACTGAGTATAAAGTCGCGGTATTTTTGTGATTGTACCCATAAGTGAGCAAGTACAAAAATTCTCTCTCCAAGCCTCATTGGCTCTAGATTGCTTAGTGGTGATATAACGTAGAAATCCATATTAGTTTTTTGTGTAAATGTATACAAAAGGAACGTATCCAAAAGTTGTGTCTACCGTCCAGTATTTCATATAAATTGCTTTTGTGTTTATTAGAGTCTACTTTGATCGATGAGAGCAAAAAACTCGGCACGAGTACCTACCTCATTAGTCCAGAAATATCCACTCATCTGTGACGTTTTCATTACACTCTCCTGCTTAATGCCGCGGCACTTAACGCAGTTGTGTTGACTTTCTATAACCACAGCCACTCCGCGATTGCCAATGCACAATCTATCAATATGATCGTGAATCTGCTTTGTTAAACTTTCTTGTATGTTTGGTCTACGTGAGTAGAAATCAACAATACGGTTAAGTTTACTCAGACCAATAACCATATCTGTTTTCTCCTTTCCTGGTATATATGCTACGTGAGCAACTCCAGAAAAAGTAAGATTGTGGTGTGCACACAGACTCATTACTGGAATACGTGTCTGACAAATCAATCCAGTATAGCCTTCATCGTTTGGAAAAGCTGTAATTTCTGGTTCATCACTAACCGAACCCTTGATGAGGTCGTGAATCCAAGCTTTTGAAACTCTCATTGGTGTGTTAGCACTATGTGGATCAGCCTTCCAATCAAAGCCTAAAGCTGTTAAGAACTGACCATAATACTCTGCGGCTTGTTCGATCATTTTTTGTTTTTCTTCCTCTGTACGAGGAATATTACCATTAACTTTGTTGAGTAACTTCATAATTGTTTAATTGTTTATATTCGTATATTTGTTTAATTATAGTAAAAAATTCCTTAGGTTGCAAATCCCATTTTAATTCATTTACAAGTTTATGTACCCACTGAACGTTTCCTTCTATATAACCTTTTGTTGGATCTATCCTATCTAAAGACCCGGTCTGACCCTTCCAAGGTGTACCTTTTATATCGATGTCTATACCACTAATAGCACACTTTTCTTTTTGAGTTTTATACAAATCTGCGACATATTGTAAGGTGATTGTAAACTCGATACCTCTACTTAATGCATTTCTCTTATAATTGTGAAAGAAGTTTATAGATATGTCATCTATACGCTCACCAAATCTTTTCTTTTTACCACAAGAATCGCACCTATTTCTTTTACCAGTTTCCAATTCTTGCTTCGTGCAGAAAGTTTTTTTACCACACCTGCATTGCACAGGAAATTGTATCGCGCCATTCTTCTGTCTTTGGATTTCAGCATCTAAAACTATATAATCTCCGTACACATTTCCTACTAAAGAGTTCATATTAATTGTTTATTATACTATACGAATCTTTTAGCTTGTTTTGCAACTCTAAAAGACCTAATTTTTCATCACGAGCATCTGCTTCTTCAAACGTAATATCATCTTTGGAAATTGCCCTATCATAAAATCTATACTTTCTGATTTCATCTGGAACCTCTAGCCAAATCATATCAACAGTATCTATTCCGTATTCGGCAACTAATCCTAGCACAATACTATATTGTCTGATTCCATCAATAACTACTTTTTCATACTTATCGATTTCCTGACACAGTTCGTGATGAATCTCTTGATCTAAGTGTGCTGTGTTTTGTAGTTCACTACGAGAAACCTTACCTGATACTCGTTTAACAATATCCGATACTGTGATTCTTTTTGCTTTTGTGACATAGCACAAGGCGTCTGCGTATGTGCTTTTGCCACTACATATCTTTCCGAATAGTAGAACTATTTTATTTGTTTGTAGCATAGTCTTAATGTAAGAAATAAAGTCGAGATTTGCAACATTAAACATTCAAGGTTTTGTTCCAAGCAGCAATGTGCAATCTTGTTAGTCCTCTAAACTTGTACTTTTTAGCCATTTCCATTACAAATTGAGTACGTTCTTCAAAGTCAGCTACATCATCGAGTCCAGGCATACACACAACATTTTTTAATGGAATGTTAAACGGCTCAATAAAGTCACGGAAGATTTCTTTTACATCATCCTCAGTACTAATAACAAACTTGAATTGGTAGTTTGAATGTTCCATTATACGTTTAATGGCTTTTTCTACAATACGTTTATTTCTTGCTTGTCCTGAATTTTCTAGTTTAGGTGAGCAGTTGATTTGATGCAACATTTTAAACAATGGTTCTTCAATGTATATTGTACCATTTGTTTCTATTTCATTAAACACCTTAATAACATCTTGTGATATCCAATGATGAAAAAAGTTAACGATTGCTTCCTGATGCTTAGGTAGTGTAGGTTCGCCACCTGTCCAAATAATATGAACGGTACCATTTTTAATATCATCATAAACACCCTCTTCTTTCCACCTGTCAATCAGGTATTGAAAAGGTTTATCTTCACCTCTCCATAACCATTGCGATGTACTATCACAAGTCCAAGTTGCTTTACCTTCCTTATGAAGATCACCTACAAAGATTTCACCATCCTCAAGTGATTTTTCTTTCTTGAGTTGATTCATAAACTTTGCAGACATTCCGCATTGCAAGTTACACATTCCTAATCTCACAAAGTAGGATGGTACTCCTGATGATATTCCTTCCCCTTGGACTGAATAAAAGTCCGAACTAATAAGTAATTTATTTTCCATGTTATTGTTTTATCTTTCTACTATACCAAAAAATTCACCGTCTTCAGATACTGCACATCTGCATAGATTAAACTCCTTTACAAGCTCCTCGGCCAACATCTCACATGATTGGCCAGTAAAGTTACAGCATTTGTATTTTGAGTCATAGTACTTACGTCCTATGTATTCTTTTATTTTGTGCTTGAATTCGATAAACTCAATGTCTCTATCTCCATGTGTTACTTCAGCTCTGCACAAGAATCCAAAGGTGTGTCTGTGAAGGTATTTCAAGTAATCTACCTCATCAATGCTGCAGTTTGGGTAGCTATGTACCCCTTCAATGTCCAATTTCACTTCAATAAATCTTTTCATAATAGTAGTATACTCATTTTAAATCAAAAATCCAAATTATCTCGTTTTATGTTTCTATTCACAAAGCTACAAAGAGGTTTTAGATTTGTATAGTGGTTTAATCTAATAATGTCATCTATACTCTCTGCTGTAGAGATTGGTACTATGTGATCAATGTCCCATCCTGTATTTGGCACACCATCATACAATCCTTTATTTTCCCAACTCATCCAAGGCTCAAATAAACTTTCAATATATTCTTTAAAATCCTTAAAAGAACACCCTAAAATTATCTCAGTCTTTGTTGGTTTATTATAACCCTTTCGCTTAAAGGCCTCAGTTATTGAGGATCTTAAAGTTTCTGATAAGGCAAACAATGGGTCTGTTTGTCTCTTTTTCGAATTGTAAGCGACTTTATACGTCATACGAGCCTGTCTATTGCGTTTATAATAATTTAAAGAGTGCTCTCTAGCTTTTTCTAAGTTATATTTTCTATATTCTCGAGCTCGTTCTACAACCATTTCGTTATTTTTCAACTGCCAACACCTTACATCTTGTATAGCACACTTTTTGCAATAGGTTCTATGACCATCCTTTGCTGCTTTAAGTTTGTGATAATCCTCTAGCGATTTTACTTCTCCACATTTTGTGCACTTTTTCATAATACCTTTCATAATAAATAGTACACACGTGGCCCAAAACCCAGCCACTGACCTACTTATAGTCGGACTTTCCCAACCACTGGCCGTTGTAGGCTTCTGATTCGTTGTTTTGGAATACTAGTAGTTGAGCTACACGAGCACCCTTTTCAATTGCAATAACTTCAGTCACAACAAGTACAGCTCCTATCTCATCTACAGAAAATCCCGGATCAAATACGCCACTTGTGATAACACCTCCACATCTAAGTACACTAGATCTATGTCTAATGAATGCTGTGTGGTTATTGTCCAGTGTAATGCCTTGCTCAAAAGTTAAGCTGTAAGTTCCTGGTTCTAGTTTGTAGATATACTTGTCTGTTGGTGTCTTGTTTGGAAATACCTCAGTGTAATCTCCTATTGTAGTTTTTTCGGCAGTGATTACACCACCATTAATTTTTTTAACACTTTTAAGTGTGAGGTCATAGCCAACTTGGGCTCGAGATCCTTTACCTCTAGTTTCAAGAAAGGTCTCTACTTGATACGCGTTGAGTAACATATGATTTAATTAAATTGAAGTTTATACTTGTAATATACCGCAAACCATCGTAATTTGCAACAACAACATCCAGTAAGTTTGCATGCATACTGTGATCTGGGCATATACCCATAAAGTGTAGCAGTTCGTGCATATTATATTGTTTTGGTATTTTTGGCAAAGTACTCACGTAAAAAAGTAACTGGATACCTAAGGATAGGGCCTTTGTATGTTCTTGTTTCTACGAGATGTGTATCTATTGGCACTTTGGCTGCAACGGCAGCTTCTGCAACAGCTTTACCTAAGTCTGGTCCAGCTGCATGTCCTAAATACTCGTACAACGATGCCATCTCTTGATTGTTTACATTTTTGATTTTCATAATTTTTATTTTTAAGTTAGTGATGAAATAATTTGTTCATAGTTACCCAGCTGAACAAATACTGGGGTTCCAGGTCCAAGGTCTGCTGGAAATATATTTTTGTCTAAGTAGTTCCAAGATTCTTCCACACTCATTCCCTTTTGTTGTAGTATCTGCGCCATCCTTTTTTGGTCATACACTACACGTAAAGATCCTTGAGTAGTTGCTATACCAATAACAGCCTCCTCAAAGCCATCAGCGAACATTATGTCTTTTGGGTGTGATTCTTGAGGTGTCATGGTTTGTATACAGCACTGTTTCTTTTGTTTTCAAAAAACTCAACCTCTACCACCTTTACCCGACCTTGAGTTTCAGCTTGCACAAACTCATTTACCTTATCGTAAACAAACTTAGCAAACTTCTCAGCTCCAACCGGTCCTTCAAGTATACGTAATTGCACAACACCCTTTCGATCCAATTCTTTAAAGGTTTCTAACTCCGGATCGTCTGGTGCAATAACGGTTGTGTGGTCAAACATGTAGTCAAACCAAGCTTTTGGATTCATACCATCAATAGTACCCTTTGCTCTTTTCATTCCTCCAAAATCCCACACCCAGTTACGATGATCTAACTCACCTTCGAAGGTTATTCTGAATTCTACGCCGTAGCCATGTATAAATTTGCTAACAATGGGTACCCTCAGCTTTCCACTGGCGGAAAACTGTCGAGTACCCATCAAATAATTTTGTAGAGTTAAACATAATTTTAATTTTTATTTGTTTTGTGTTTTAGTAAACTTACCCAAATTAGCTCGATTAGACAACTCTTTTCCATTAAATCTTCCCCTAATCCATCCTTCTAATAGTCTAGGGTCGTTTGCGGTTGTTCTTAGTTGCTCTCCTGTTGGTTTATGGTACCATTTTGTATTTTTAGTTTTAGCAGCTCCAGCAATGGATCCTTTGGCGGTCCTGTCCTTTGTAGCGATACCTTTTTGTTTCCATCCTTCCCATCCCTTTTTTGCAAACTCAGCTAAATCGTGTTTATTATATTTTTGCTTTTTAGCTTCCACAGCCTTTTTAACTACTTCCGGATTTTGCAACCCTTGTGATCCTTCTGCTACTCGCTGCTCTATTTTTATTCTACTCGCCTCCTTTACAGCCGGATCTAAAAAAGGATGATTACCGTTTTTCAATCTCTTTTTATTTGATTTACTCATTAACTCGGATTTAATCTGTGGATCGATTCCCATCCTCTGTGCTATTCGGAAAGCAGCTGCCCAATCACCTTGTCTTAGATGTATGTGGTAGTGCTCTTCGATTGATACACACTGTAGGTTTGATGGTTCATTATTTTTATTGTCACCATCGATGTGGTGAATTTCAAACTTTCTACCATTGTCGTCTACAGGAATAGGACCATTTAATTTTTCCCAAACTTTTCTATAGTTTTTCACAACACTATTTCATATAAATAGTACCGTATCCGTGAAACATTATACTGTTTCTTCAAATATACCAATTAGTTCTGAGGTTACCAACAGGAACACTGCTATCCCTATGCTGAACGGTATTGTTACATATCCTAAGATACGTACACAGGATTTAATGAAACTCGCTTGTTGGTGTTTTTTTGGATCTGGTTGATTCATTTTGTGCTATTGTTTTATAATTGTGATAAAATTGTTTGAGGTCTTGTTCCCAGTCAAAGTCTAATGCTTGGTCCCACACATCAATACCAAACTCTAATATAAGACTTTCCTTTAAAGAAAACAACAGCTTTGTTTCAAGATTGTCGTGATCTTCCATAAGACGGTTGTACCGCTTTATATATTTGCGATACACTTGATCTAGTTTATCTTGCAAACTTAAAGGACCTCCCAGCCACTTTGCTGCTATCTTTTCTTGTTCGTTTTTACACCACTCCAGTTCTAGCAATGCTTGACGACGATAGTCACTATAATCATAGTCTCCGTGTTCAATTTGTTGTAATAGGAATGATTTGCCTTTAAAGGCTTGTTTGCGTGTGAGTGGTCGTTTCTTTTTGAACCTTCGCCACCAATTGAATTTTCCCATAACGTAACTATACAAAAAAAGGCTTACCGAAGCAAGCCTTTTT
>Ga0129333_10000494_pt1 | contig 32386 bp, 20 predicted proteins | sample CPB6_08_DNA_FD_94474 | JGI IMG/M metagenome (GOLD analysis project Ga0129333, IMG submission 94474) | Freshwater to marine salinity gradient microbial communities from Chesapeake Bay, USA - CPBay_Sum_0.6_0.8_DNA | ecosystem: Environmental > Aquatic > Marine > Coastal | place: USA: Chesapeake... | reverse complement strand
TTCCAACTGTTCCTCGGTCGCAACATCCCCGATTCGGGCACGGTGACCAAGGCGATGATGCAGACCTTCATTCGTGAGGAAGTCTGCCCCCGCTTTGACGGTTTCACCGTCACCGAAGGCGTGGGATTCTGGAAGGGTGAGCAAGAGCAGGTTACGATCCTGACCTTTATCACCGACGACAGCGACAGCGTGGCAGAGATCGCTGAGGCATTCAAAACCGCCTTCCGCCAGGAGAGCGTCCTGATGACCGAAGTGGCACTGCCTGTGTGCCAGTTCGTTTAGTGTCACACGGGGGGTTGCGGACCCCCCTTTTTCGTGCCATACTAAGATCATGAAAAACACCCACCTTGAACACCCCGAAGACACCATCCTGACGGGTGATCTTTCGTGCCTTGATTGGTTCACTGCTCAGGGCAATCTGAGCGTTAAGATTGACGGTGCCCCTGCAATCGTGTGGGGGATTGATCCTGCCTGCGGTGAGTTCTTTGTAGGAACCAAGGCAGTATTTAACAAGAAAAAGATTCGTATCGCTCACAATCATGAGGAGATTGATCTCTTCTATCAGGGCGAAGTTGCGCGTATTCTTCACGTTTGCTTTGATTATCTGCCCCGATTTGAGACCATTTATCAGGGTGACTTTATCGGGTTTGGTGGTGACAATGAGTACAAACCTAACACGATCACGTATCAGTTTCCTGAGGTAGTTTCCCAGCAGATTATCATCGCTCCTCACACTTGCTATTATGCTGAGAGCGATCTTCGTGATGCTGAGGCATTCCCTGACCGTAGCATCTGGAATGACACTGAGCACGTGAAGTTTGTGCAACCGAATGCATACATCCTGCACAATCAAGAGTCGTTCGCTGATGTTGAGGAGGTCTGCAAGTTTGCCCGCCAAATGGCACAAACTGCAACCTTTGTGAGTGATAAGGAAGCGGCAAAGATCAAACAACAGATCAATGCCTGCATTCGTGCTGGTGAGGAAGTCAATCCTGAGAACTTTGATTGTGATGCTAACCTGCTGCGTCTGTGGGCACTGGTGAAGTCAATCAAAGATGACTGTTTGTTCCTCTGCCGTAACAACGGACCTGCCGCTTATCTGGGTTCTCCTTATCAGGGATACGAAAGAATTGATGCGGAAGGTTATGTGATGTCCAATGAGTTTGGCATGTTTAAGTTAGTTAACCGTGAGGTATTTTCGCGGGCAAACTTTAACTCTGGGAGGTTTCAGACAGCATAAAGAATAGGGGGCAACATTTGCCCTCTTTTTTTATATTTTTATTTTATGGCAGGGGGCGTGGCGACCGTTTTCATCATCAGGGCTACCCCGCCCCTCCTTCGCTTGTGCCCTTATCATAGAGCCCAGGGGGGAGCGAAGCGGCTGCCCGTGTGCCACTTTTTGAACTGGACCACACCCCGTAGACCTGCCCCCCTCACCCCCTATAATACTTTCAGAAGCGAACCCTCCCAGCGAAACCACCCGACAGCGGGACAGGTCCTGTGGTAAGATCCTTCACTTGCTGTAGGGGAGATCAGCACCCCACCCCAAAGCATTAGAGGACACCTCATGAAGGTTCAACCCATCGGCAGCAATCAAACCCAGGTCTCCCTGGCAGACGGGACTGAGGTCCTGTTCTCCTACTCCACCCCCGTCGCCGCCCTGGTGCCTGGCAAGGGTTGGATGCGGACTGCTGTGAAGCATAGCGTCACCACCAGCAAGCATGTCAACCGCTGGCTGGCAGAGAATGCCAGCACCCTTGCTACGGTGGCGGTTGTGCCACAATGGGATCTGGACCAACTGGTGGCATTCTGAGGGGCGCCACCCCCTACAATACTCTCAACCGCAACGGACCTGATGACTCTGCCCCGCGCCTACGCTGTGATCGGTGGATGGGATTATGAAGGCGAAGACTTCAGTTCTCTCCGCTTGTTTGACTATCACTCTGCAGCAGTTGCCTACACTAAGGAACTGAAAGATCAGGGGTATGATTATACCAAGATGGAGATGCGCTGGATTGAGCAGATCCCTGCCCTGCAGGAGATCCTGACATTTAAGCGCCGTGAGGATGGCATCCTGGAGCAAGTGTGACACCCGACTAACTGGCACACGGGGGGTTGAGGACCCCCCGATCCCGTGCCATACTACGTTTGTTCCTGAGGGATTCCAATGCTCCGCTCCAACGACCCCCTGACCGTTGCCGCATCCTGCCCCTGCGGTGGGCATCCTTCCTGCCCCCGCTGTGGTTGGAGGGTGACGGTCTGACCTCTGGCACACTGGGAACGGCAGCGCCCTAAAGACTGCCCTACAATTCTCTCAGTTCACACCTGAACCCCATGCGCTACAACCCCGCCACCGACCGCGCCTGCAGCATTGATGAGATCGCTGAGCAGTGCCGCAATGCCATCCTGAAAGCGGATGCCTGCCGTGCCATTGACGCCGCCTACGAAGACATCCTGACCTTCTACCGCTGGGAGGATGACGTGCTGCGCCTGATTCCCGAACCCTGTGCCGCCTGAGGCACTGGCACCCTGAACCCGTGACCCATTAGGCGGAGGGGTCAGTAAACATTCTCCGCCCAGCAAACCACACTGATACAAACACACTATGTCCCGCGAACTTGCTCTCTCCCTGCTCCGTCAAGGTAGCAACGGTGAGCAGATCCTGCAGATCCTGGAGACCATTGCCTCTCCTGAGGACGCTGCCGCCGAACCCACCGACCAGGAGATCCAATTCTGATAGTGGCACAACGGAGGGGGAGACCCCTCCCTTTTGCCTCTATACTGATTCCAGATCAAACGAACCCGATGACCAACACCGACGACCTGACCTTCCCCCAGTGGGGCGCTGCCCTTGGTCAGTGGGGTGAGGACCTGGAGCATGATGACCTCATGGATGCCGACGCCTATGATCGCCGCCGCATGATGCGCGACGGTTGGACCTCTCAGGTCTGGGATGGGCGATGATCCGCGCTCTGACCCGTTCCCGCTCCGCATCCTATCACCGCCAGACCATGGTCCGCCTCTCCGTCGCCGCTGTCCTCCTGTGGTTGCTCTGGGAACCGATTCAACCCGTCCGCCATGTGACAGCAGACGCACTGTACACCGCAGGCGACCTGATCCGCCGCTGACCCCCTATAATTCTCTCAGTTCAAAGGAAACCAAATGACCCGCTACGACGTGATCTGCCCCTCCGCTCCCTGGGAGAACACGACCACCGATGAGGACCGTGCCTGGGACCTCTGCCTGGACCTCTCTGAAGAGTACGGTTACGCCCAGGTCCGCTGCAATGGGGTCATCATCGGAGACTACACCAACGGGCAGTGACCCCCCGACCTGCTACAATACTCTCATCCGCAACGGACCTCATGACCTCCTGGAATCCTGCCACCCTCACCACCGTCACTCTGCCTGAGCGCACGTGGGGAACCGTCCGCACCGCCCTGCTCTGCATCGCCTGTGATGAGAGCACCAAGGGCAACCACGCCGACGCTGCTCATTGGTTGGCAGCATACCAGGATCTGAAAGCGGCATTGGGGATGGATTGACCCCTGCCGCCGATCTGCTACAATACTCTCAAACCACCCCCTCCCATGATCTTCCCCCTCTCCATGTGCTCTGACCTCCAGACCCGTCAGATCAAATGGATCTCCCGTGCTGATCAGGAGCGCAACGCCTACCGCCCCACTGGATACCAGCACTGGGGTGTGCCCACTGCCGCCATCGCCGCCCAGTACTCTGAGACCCTCTCCCCCGATGTTCGTTGCCCCGTGAGCGGGTGGCGTTCCCTGCAGGGTTGACCCCTGCCCCCGATCTGCTACAATACTCTCAGTTCAACCAACCCCCCCTCCTCTCATGACCCGCGCAATCGGCACCGTTCGTTCCTCCGACCTGAACGTGAAAGGACAGGCGATCCGCGTGAGCAGCGGACGTGGCAGCACCATGACCCCTGCCCGTGGACTGGGCGCCTCTATGGTGAAGGACCTGCCCGCTGCCATCGCCGCCGCCAAGGCAACCCACCGCGCCGATCGGATCGCTGCTGCCCGTGATCGCCTGGCAGAGCGCGTGGGGCACTCCCCGCTCGCCTGCCGCTTCTGATCAACGACGGGGGTGGGCACTGCCTGCCCCCTTTGCGTTCGTGATCAGCAGTCCCCCCCGCCGCCGTCCCCGTGGCGCGGGGCGCGTTATAAAAACCAATGGATCCCTTAAGCTATAAAGTGTTACCCAAGCGAGAGTAATATTACATTCAAAATGAAAAAAATTTTCGACATAAAAATTTTGCAATAAGGTCACTATATAATCTAAAAATTGAAATCAAATATACCAGATATGAAAAAAAATCGCGGGGAAAATTTTGAATCCATACAGGTTGATCCAATTACTGGGAAATATAATATTGTAATTCCTGAATGGGTTGCAAATGAACTATCTTGGTATGAAGATACTGAGATCAAATTTTCCATAGAAGGAAATGATCTCATACTTACTGAGAGAGAATATGAATAAAGTTAAAATATATCAAATTTATGGAAAAAATAAATGCTTAATGGATTTGATACCAGAAAATGAATTTGATATTACTTGGAAAACAATGAATCGTATGGTTGGGTTGATGAAGACAGATTATAATGTTTCGGATCTAAGTTATAAAGAAGTTTTTATAAATCCAATGGATTGACAAACGCTACATATTATTGTATGATTCTGAAGTAAAACGTTTTATCTTATGGCTAAAGGATTTACTGTAAAAGCAAAAACCCCAGTCAAACCACAAGCACAAGAACAAGAGTGGGACTGGGATAAGGCAAGAGAAATGGTACGCGGTAAAGCGATTGTTTTTTGTATGCCTGGCAGAGGTTGTTCATTTACATTTCTCAAAAACTTTGTACAACTCTGTTTTGATCTTGTGCAAGCAGGTGCAAGTATTCAAATCTCTCAAGATTATTCTTCAATGGTTAACTTTGCACGTTGCAAGTGCTTAGGTGCAAATGTTCTCCGTGGTCCCGATCAACTCCCATGGGATGGTAAACTCACCTATGATTACCAACTCTGGATTGATAGTGACATTGTTTTCAACACAGAAAGATTCTGGCAGTTGATCTTGATGGAAAAGGACATTGCTGCTGGTTGGTATTGCACCGAAGATGGTCGCACTACATCAGTTGCTCATTGGCTGGAAGAAGATGACTTCCGTACTAATGGAGGCGTGATGAATCACGAAACCATTGAAAGTATCACAAAGCGCCGTAAACCATTCACTGTGGATTACACTGGATTTGGTTGGGTTCTCATTAAGAAGGGTGTATTTGAGCATCCTGATATGAAGTATCCTTGGTTCGCTCCGAAGATGCAAGTCTTTGAGTCTGGTGATGTTCAAGATATGTGTGGAGAAGACGTCTCGTTCTGTCTCGATGCTATCAATGCTGGATTCGAAATCTGGTGCGACCCTCGGGTTCGTGTTGGTCATGAAAAAAGTCGAATCATTTGATATTATGAATAACGAAACTTACAATATTCTCTGTAAGGGACGTAAAATCTTTTCTTCTCTTACACAAGAAGAATATATGAATATTATGGAGGACCTAGCGATACAATATTATCAAACAGGTTCTCCTGACCCTAATGATCTTGAAACTGAAATTATTGGAGAGAATTAAATGGCAGTCAAAGCAAAAGGCGGACTAAATAAAACTAACTACATACCTGGTCCACCCAAAAAGTCTCGTCAAGGAGATGGTGGGGGCACCAAATATGCTGCAACATCTCGAAATAATGCTCGCAAAAAGTACAGAGGACAAGGCAAATGAGCGAAGAAGCAACCACACCAGAACTTACAGAAGAAACTCCATCCCCACAGGTTTTTAATTACGTTGCTGGTACAAGGAGTGATTCTGAAACCAAAAAAGGTCCAGTTGAACTGGTGTACACTCCAGATGGTTGGGTTATTAAAGAATGATCGGAAAGCACGGTAAAAACAACCGTGTAAAAATACAAATTTTCATAAATGTACTACTTAGACTGTAATGATGAGTGGGAACATATAGATCCAAATGATCTCTGGGTCTACAATAAGTTATTTTTAAGTCGGGTTTTGGGTTATACTTGTGGTCCTACGGGAACTACAGTTCCAAAACCCGATTTTTATATTGTCAGACCATCATTCAATTTACTTGGAATGGGTCGTTTTGCACGTAAAGAATGGATTGATAGTCATACTGATAACATGCATCCTGCAGAATTTTGGTGCGAAATCTTTGAAGGAACTCATCTAAGTGTTGATTTTTACCATCAAGAAGCAGAATTAGTCGTTTTAGGCACAAAAGACTCCTCTGATCCCTATTATAGGTGGCAAAAATGGGAAAAAATAGACCAAAAAGTAGAATTTCCCGAAATCTTAAAGAATTTGAAGGGTGAATATGACTGGATTAACTGCGAATTCATCGGCGGAAAGTTAATTGAAGTGCATTTTCGCCAAAATCCTGATTTTAGGTATAATAATACGGTTGCAATACCTGTTTGGGATGATGAAAACGTTGAAAATATGAATTTTATTGAGGATGTTGATTATCATAGAAGGGGTTTTTACATCAAATAAATAGATTTTTACTAAAAAATTGAGTTGAAACAGATTTCAATGGGTAAACACCTACTCTTAGAGGTGTATGATGTAAAGTACGAACTGATTAATGACGTGCAATCTCTACAAGACGTCATGATCAAAGGCATTGAACGTGCAAAAATGACCATTTTGAACACGTTTTCCCATTGTTTTATTCCCCAGGGATGTACTGTCGTGATTGCCCTTGCGGAAAGTCATGTTTCTTGCCATACATGGCCAGAAAGTGGTTGTTTAGCAGTTGATGTTTACACTTGTGGTGAAGGGAATCCTAGATTGATTGCATTAGAAATTCTTAAATATCTGAATTCTGATTCATATTCTTTGCGCGAAGTCGAACGTTAAATAGAAGTAGGGAGATAGCAACCTCCTACCAAAAAAGTTCTGTTTTATTCAATAAAACAGGAGCTAAAATGTCTAATTTACCAGTTGATAGAAACTCAGATTACATGAGAGAGATGTGGGGAACCACAAAACTCATTACTGATTATGATCAAGAACCACCAAAAAGAGTTATTCAAGAAGTCATGCATGATCTTGCCCCAAAGCACGATCTTAAAAAACAAATTGAGTTACATGAAAAAATTAGAAATGATGATGACTATGATGATTGGGAATATGGAACTGAACCAATGTATGGAACTTCCTGGAAGTAAATATAAATAGATTGAAGAAAACTTTTCGACAATGGCAGTTATAAGGGTATCTAGAGCATTTAAAGACATTAGTTTTTCTTTTGATCCTCATCCTGTAACAAAAGATTTGCCCGTCATTACTAATGAAAGGGCAATTGCCAGAGCGGTAAGAAATCTGGTTGAAACAATACCAACTGAAAGATATTTTAATTCCCTAATAGGTTCTGATATAAGAAGAAGTCTTTTTGATTTTGTAGATTATCCAACGGCTTCAATTATCGAAGATCAAATTAAAATCGTTATAGAAAACTATGAACCAAGAGTTGAAAATCTTTCAGTTGAAGTTGATCCTCAACCAGATACAAATACATTTAACGTAAGTGTATTTTTCGATATTATTGGTCAAGAGTTTCCAACACAAGAATTTTCATTTATATTAGAGGCAACTAGGTAAAATGCCTTTTACTAAGTTTACAAATCTAGATTTCGATCAAATTAAACAATCCATCAAAGACTATCTTCGTGCAAATTCAAATTTTACGGATTTTGACTTTGAGGGATCTAACTTTTCTTTGCTTTTAGATACATTAGCATATAACACATATATTACAGCATTTAACTCTAACATGATTGTAAATGAGTCCTTTTTGGACTCTGCAACATTGAGAGAGAATGTTGTTTCTTTAGCAAGAAATATTGGATATGTACCTAGATCTAAAACTTGCTCTAAAGCTCTTTTAAAATTTTCAGTTACTGTTCCATCTTCCATTCAGTCTTTAACATTGGAGGCTGGACTGGCATTTGTTGGATCAATTAACAGTACGTCTTATATTTTTTCATTGCCAGAAAATGTCACAACTCCAGTAATTAATGGAAACGCTGTTTTTGGGACAGATGATTTCCCCCTAACAATCTATCAAGGAACACTATTAAAAAAGCAATTTATCGTTGATGGATCTTTAGATCAAAGATTTGTTTTAGAAAATTCTGATATTGATACATCGACTCTGGTTGTTTATGTGAAAGGACCTGCAGATAGTGGATTGGGTAGAGAATATAAAAAAATAGATAATATTTTGAACGTAGATTCAACATCTGAGACTTATTTGTTGCAAGAAGTTCAGGATGAAAAATATGAACTTTTGTTTGGTGATGGAATTTTTGGTAAGAAATTAGAAAATGAAACTATAATCACAGTAACATATATTATTACCGATGGCAAAGATGGTAATGGAGCATCTAATTTTTCTTTTTCAGGAACTTTCCGAAACGAAAATGGTAACATTGTAATACCTAATGCTGTTAATTCGTCTATAATTTCTTCTTCTCAAAATGGCGGAGATATAGAACCAATTTCATCAATTAAATATTTTGCACCTAGATTATATTCTTCACAGTATAGAGCAGTAACTGCGAGAGATTATGAGGCTATCATTCCACAAATATATCCAGATGCTCAATCAGTTTCGGTTGTTGGTGGTGAGGAGTTAAACCCACCACAATTTGGTAAGGTGATAATAAGTATTAAACCAAAAAATGGTAACTTTATTTCAAATTTTGATAAAAATAATATTTTATTTAAATTGAAGAGTTATACTTTAAGTGGAATATCACAAGAAATTGTAGATCTAAAAGTTCTTTATGTTGAAATAGATTCTGCAATCTACTACAATTCTTCTCAAGTTTCTAGTGTAGAAAATTTGAAGACATCTATAATAAATTCATTAAACACTTATTCATCTTCAGTAGATTTAAATAAATTTGGGGGTAGATTTAAGTATAGTAAAGTTTTGAGAGTTATTGATGGAGTTGATTCTGCAATAACTTCTAATATCACAAAAGTAAAAATAAGAAGAAATTTGGCAGCACTTATAGATCAACAAGCACAGTATGAGCTTTGTTTTGGAAATGAGTTTCATATTAATAGAGAAGGAAAAAATATAAAAAGCACTGCTTTTTATGTTCCAAACATTAGTGATCCTGTTTATTTTACAGACATACCAAATCTAGATCAATTTGGAAACCTAGATGGCAGTAAAAAGGGCATTTTATCTGCAGTTAGAAAAACTTCTTCTGGAACATATGAAGTTGTTTATAAATCTGTAGGTGTTGTTGATTATAAAAATGGAGAAATTAATATTTCAACAATCATAATTACGGGAACAGACAAACCAAATAATACTATTGAAATTGAAGCAGTCCCCGAATCAAATGATGTTATAGGATTAAAGGATCTCTATTTGGATTTTAGTGTTTCAAATAGTAAGATAAATATGGTTAAGGATGTTATTGCTTCTGGTGAAGAAATATCTGGCGTCGCCTTTATCAAAGATTTTTACACATCAAGCTATTTAAACGGGGAATTAGAGAGGAAATAAAATATGATTCAAACTGGTTTTGATTCTAGAGTTAAAGTACAGCAAGTTATTGAAAGCCAATTACCAGAATTTGTAAGATCGGATTTTCCAAAATATGTTGATTTTTTAAAACAATATTATATTTCTCAGGAATATCAAGGTGGTCCAGTTGATATTGCAGAAAATCTAGATCAATATTTAAAAATTGATAATATAACTCCAGAAGTGCGTTCTGGAACTACTAGTTTAACATCTTCAATAACGGAATCTTCATCAACTATTCCCGTCATTTCAACAAAAGGTTATCCATCTAGTTATGGATTGCTTAAAATTGACGATGAAATCATCACATATACTGGATTAACAACCAATACTTTTACTGGTTGTATCCGTGGATTTTCTGCTATCACTGAATATAATAGTAAAAATGATCCTGGAGAATTAGTTTTTACCACAAGTAATGCATCCTCCCATAATAATTCTTCAACTGTTACTAATCTAAGTGCTCTATTTTTAAAAGAATTTTATGATAAAATTAGATATTCTTTTGCTCCGGGGTTAGAAAAAGTAGAATTTACTGAAAATTTAGATGTCAGTAATTTTATAAAGCAATCTAGAGATTTTTATCAAGCAAAAGGAACACCAGAGTCTTTTAAAATTTTATTTAAGATACTTTATAATGAGGAACCAAAGGTTATAGACCTTGAGCAATATCTTTTAAAAGCATCATCTGCCGATTTAAATAGAAAAGAAATCGTCATTGCGGAAAGAATATCTGGAAATCCATTAAATCTTCTTGGTCAAACTGTTAGGAGAACATTAGATACTTCAGTAGAAAGTAGTGTTTCTGCTGTAGAAATTTTAACGAGAGGAAATAAAACTTATTATAAACTAGCATTATTTGTTGGATATGATGAGGACATTCCACAAGGAAGTTTTGCTATTTCTGGAAAAACAAGAGTTTTAAAAGCAGTTAATACAAATTCAACTGTAATATCAGTAGATTCCACTATAGGATTTCCAGAAAGTGGAACAATAATAAGTGGAAATAATACAATAACTTATACAAGTAAAAGCGTAAATCAATTTTTTGGTTGTAGTGGTATTATTCAACCAATTCCTGTTGCCTCAGACATAAGATCTTCAGAAACTATTTTTGGATATGAAAATGGTGATTTAAATAAAAAAGTTGAGCTTAGATTGACTGGTGTTTTATCATCATTTATACCAGAAAGTGATGAGTTTATAGCAAAAGAAGGTGAAAAAATATTTGTCAAAAATATTGGAGAAATTATTGAAAATCCAGAATCCGATAAATCTTATAAAGAAATATTTGCAAATTCATTAATTTACAACACTAGTTGTAGATATGAAGTTTCCAATATTAATGGATCTATCTACACATTACTTAGTACTATTGATGAATCTAGTTTAAAAGTAGGAGACTACGTCGATATTTTATTTCTTGGATCTCAAGATATTGTAGTTGCTAATGTTCAAGTTTTAAATATAGATAAAAACTTAAAACAAGTTCAATTAGCATCATCTGTTCCAGATCCATCAAAAAAATATGATCTTAGAAGAAGATTAAATTATGCTACAAGCAATGGTGCAAATATTTTAGGAGGAAATGGTGAAATAATTTCTTCCGTACAAAATTTATATGTTGATAACCAATATGCATATATTGCATCAAACTCATTACCAAACTACAATGTATCCAAAAAAATAATTGAGTCTACTATTCCATCTGCATTAGGATCTCCATTTCTAAGCTCCATTGGTCAAGGATATATTCAAGGTTTTGATGAAGAAAAATCTTCATATAGTATTATCTCTTTTGATGTGGATACAGATCTTCAAACTGGAGATTCCATCATATATGAATCAGACAATAATTCTTTAGTTGGATTAATTGATGGCAGAGAGTATTTTGTTCAAGTTGACCCACAAAATCAAGGATTTAAAACACAAATAAGACTATATCCTTCTAGATCTTTTGTTGGTACAGAAAGTTATATTACTTTCATTCCACCATCTTCAAATGATGGCATACATCGTTTTATTTTATCAGAAAATTCTGATAAAAATATAGGTGCTCAAAGATTACTTAGAAAATTTCCATTATCTCAAAACATTAGTAGAAATGTGGGAGAAGATATTGGATCTGGTGGAGTAGGTTTACTAATAAATGGTGTTGAAATTGCAAGTCCAAAATCAGACAATAAAATTTATTATGGACCATTAACGAATGTAACGGTTTTCAATGGTGGAAATGGATATGATGTAGTAAGACTACCAGAATTAGTGGTAGATTCTCCAATTTCACTTGGATCTACAGATGGAACAATAGCTTTATCTAAAGCGGTTGTTAGAGGAAATGTAAAAGATGTTTATGTTGATCCCCAAGATTTTGAAATTTCTGAAGTAGTTTCTGTAGTATTAAGTGGTGGTAATGGTTCTGGTGCAGTTTTTGAACCCATTGTTACTCAAAAATTTAGAGAAGTTGAATTTGATGCTCGTCCAACATTATCTGGTGGTGGAATAGATTTAACAGAAGAAACTATAACGTTTAAAGAAGATCATAAATTTGTAAATGGTCAAGAAATAATTTATAATCCTAATGGAAACAGTCCATTGGGAATAAGCACATATTTCAAATCACCTCTACCATCTTCTATCAGTAATGCATTCGATAGAACATTGGTTAATGGTTCGAGATATTATGTTGGTTGGGTAAATCCAAAAACTATCAGATTATATGAAACTGAATTTGATTTTTCTGTTGGAATTAACACTGTAGGAATTACTACAGAAAATACTTCAGGTGTACACAAGTTTCGTACTCTTCCTAAAAAAGTTTTACAATCAATTAAAGTTATTAATCCTGGATCTGGATATGAAAATAGGCAATTATATGTAAAAAGTAGTGGCATATCATCGGCAACAAATACTATAACATTCAAAAATCATAATTTTAATCACGGAGATATTGTATTATATAATTATACTAAAACTCCAATATCTGGGTTATCTTCAGATAGGTACTATAAAATTATTAGAAATGATGAAAATACTTTTCAATTAGCAAATGCTGGATTAGTTAGCATTGGCGCCACAATTAGTGAAGATTTTGATAGGAAAAAGTATGTTAGATTTTCTTCCACTGGAATAGGAACAGATCCATCAGATTATGGATATCACATTTTTAAATATCCCGATATTTCTCTTTCTGTCACTGTTTCATATGGAAGTAGTATTACTGGTATAATAACAGCTACTCCTGTTGTCACTGGAAGTATTGTAGATGCTTATCTATATGAAGAAGGAAGTAATTATGGATCTTCTATTTTAAATTTAGAAAAAACTCCAAATATAACAATTAAAACCGGAAAAAATGCTGAAGTCAGACCGACAATTGTTGATGGAAAAATTGTACAGGTTGATGTACTGAGTAAGGGAGTTGAATATTATTCAACTCCAGAAATAAGAGTAGAAGGTTCTGGCACCGGTGCTATTTTAAGACCTGTTATTATTAATAACAAATTAGAAAATGTAATAGTTGTTAATTCTGGAATTGGATATTCTAACTCAAATACTTCATTGAGAGTTATCCCAAGAGGAACTGGAGCTTTTATTAAGACAAATATTAGACCTTTATCTTTAAATAAACAGTTTAGAACAAGTGATGAAATTTTAGTTAATGGTAATGGTGGTCTTAAATATTCATGGGTTGGATATTCCCCAACATTGGGTGTTCAAGAGTTTGAAGATTCTTTACCAAGTCAAAATCCTTTACATTCTCCAATAATTGGATGGGCGTATGATGGAAATCCAATTTATGGTCCATATGGTTATTCTCAACCAAATGAATCTCAATTCACTAGGTTATTAAATTCTGGATATGTATTAGACCCTAATTCCGTAAAGAACAGACCTTCTCTACAAGAATTTCCTGCAGGTTACTTTGTAGATGATTATATTTTTAATGACTCTGGGGACTTAGATATACATAATGGTCGTTATGGTAAAACACCAGAATTTCCTGACGGTGTATATGCTTATTTTGCTGGTATACAAACAAATGTTGGATCAAATACTCTACAACCAAGATATCCATTCTTTATTGGAAATAATTACAAATCTCCAAAAATAAAAGAAAACGAATTTTTAGATCAGTCTTTTGATTTTAATAATAGCAATTTATCAAGAAATACTTTCCCATATAAAGTTTCTTCCGATTATGCTGGAAATGATTTTATCATAGAATCAAACGAACTTATAAATCAAATCAGTGTTGTTAAATCAATATCTAGAGGTTCTGTTGATAGTATTGATATTATTGAAAGTGGAAAAAATTATAAGATAAATGATAAGGTCTTATTTGAATCATCTGATGTTGGTGGAGGTTTGGATGCTATAGTTTCTTCATTGGAGGGGGTAGATGTAGAAAGTGTCAAAACAAATATTGAGACATATACAAATTCTATTGTTGAATGGAAAGATCCTAGAACAGTAAAAATTTATACTCTTCCATATCATACATTAACAAATTTAGATACTGTTGTTATCTCAGGTTTAAGCATGGTTAATACCAAAATATCTAAAAACCATGTAATAGGATTTTCTTCAGATAGAACATTTTTACAACAACATTTACCATCAAATAGTGTTGCTGGATTTGTAACAGATATCTATGTTTCTAGAATTCCAAATAGTTTATCTGTAGGAAGTACTTTAAGAATTGAAAATGAATTTTTATCAGTTTTAAATATTTTTAGAAATGATGCCGTTTTAAGAGTTAAAAGATCTGATGTTGGTGCCGCACATACGGAAACGACTGAAATATCTATTTTAGCAAACAGTTTTGATATTGCGGTTAATACTGATTATTTTGCATCTAAACCACGGGATAAAGTTTATTTCAATCCACATGAGTCAGTTGGTATTGGAACAACTCCTGGAATTGGTATTAATAAATCTTATAGAATTGGTAATGTATATACTCCAATTTCTGTACAAACACAAAGCATATATTTACCAAATCATCCATTTAGAACTGGACAAAGAGTTTTACTTGGAAAGTCAAATTCTAAAAATCCTTTAGCAATTTCAACAACTCCAGGATCAACTGCATTTCATTGGCCAGAAGACGGAGAAGATACTTCCGCAGTTTATATTATTAATCAATCAAAAGATTATATCGGATTTTCTACAATTGCTGGGATATCTTCCTCTCCAGTTTATATAACCAATCAAGGTAGTAATGCATATGATTATTATTTTGAAAGTCAGGAGGAACAAACCACATGCCAAGTACAAAGAATAACAACAACTGTTGGTTTGAATACATATCACAAATTACAAAATGGGGAAGAAATTAAATTAATTGTACAACCAAATATATCCGTTGGTATTGGAACAACTTCATCATCAATTAAAGTTTTTTATGATGCTGATTTTGAAAAGTTAATCTTGAATTTTGAAGAATTTAATAATGGAGATGTAAATTCAGATCAAAACTCCATTACACTACCAAATCATGGATTAAAAACTGGAGATAAGATTTTATACAAATCAACATCTCCAATAAATGGTTTAGTGAATGGTGAATATTACGTTTATGGTGTTGATATCAACACCATAAAACTTTGTGAAACAATTTTAGACGTTAAGAAAGAAATTCCAAATATAATTGGCATTTCTTCTTCTGGATCTGGTCATAAAATTGGGTTGATAAATCCACAAATTAAAAGTTATAAAAATACGAACATAGTTTTTGATACTTCCGATTCTTCTCTGTCCAATTATAAATTAAAGTTTTTCTATGATTCTGATTTAAAAAATGAATTTGTTTCCGTTGCAAGTACTTCAGTTTTCAATGTTTCTTATGGATCTTCGTTAACTTCAGTTACTTTAAATTATTCTGATGACTTACCTCCAAAACTTTTTTACGGATTAGAAAAATCTGGTTATATTAGTACATCAGACAAAACAGTTCAATTTGGATCTGAAATTTTATTTACTGACAGTGTTTATAACAATACTTATAAAATAAGTGGCGTAGTAGGTTCATCATCAACAATATTTAATATAAACGTTAATGGAGAACCAGAAAGATATTCATATCTTTCATCGGAATGCGATGTATTAAAATACACAACAAAGTCAAAAACTGTTACTGGAGGAATAGCGGGAATTGATATTCTTTTCCCAGGTTTCGGATACAAAAATATTCCAATTTTTAAATCAGTCCAAAGTGATAGTGGAAATGGTGCAAGTTTATTACCAAGATCTAGATCTATCGGAAATATAAACAATGTTCAAATTTTAGAGCAAGGATTTGAATATGCATCTGATAAAACTTTAAGACCACAAGCTGCAATTTCGCCAATTATAATCGTTAAGGATTCTTATAATTTAGATAAAGTTAATATAACTTTTGGCGGAAGAAATTATTTTAGTCCACCAAAATTAATTCTTGTAGATGCTGATCAGAATTTAATTCTAGATGACAATAATTTAGAACCTGTTGTTGCATCTGGATCCATTAGTGATGTTAAAATACTTTCTCCAATAAATGGAATTAGTCTCGATAATCACAGAGTAATTGCTGTAGATAATAGTAATGGGGTCTTTATAAGTTCAATATCTCAAAGTGGTAATGATATAACCTGTATTCTATCAACCCCAATTACTGGATTTTCAACCGATGTATTTTCTATAGGAGAGGAAATTTTTGTTGAGGGTATTGAGAAAGATAGTCCATATGGAACAGGTTTTAACTCTAAAGATTATAATTATAGATTTTTTAAAGTTAAATCTTATGTCAATACAGTTCCTGCAACTGTAACTTTTGATCTTAGTAATTTAACAACAAACCCAGGATTTGCAAAATCTGCTCAAAGTGGATTTGGTGCAGTAGTATCTAAATCTAACTATCCAACTTTTACAATAGAACAATCACCATCACTATTTTTAAATAGTGAGCCATTACTTGTAGATACTGGATCTGGTTTTATTCAAAGAGATTCTATAGTTTCAGAAACAAACCCAGGATTTTTCAAAATTATTGGTCCGTATGTTCCATCTACAGACGATATAGTGAGAGGTAAATATTCTGGAGTTCAGGCTAGAGTATCAGAAGTTATAGAAAACTCTGGAAAATTTGGAGTTTCTTTCTCCAATATTAGTAATCTTGGATGGAATGATGATGTTGGAAAGTTGAATGTAAGTAATCAAACAACACCAGATAATGATTATTATCAAAATCTTTCATATTCTATTCGTAGTTCTATTGAATATGAAAAGATGATAACATCAGTGAATAGTTTACTGCATCCATCTGGATTAAAAAATTTCTCAGATACTCAAATTGAAAATAGTGTTATTGTTGACTATGATACAGTAACAAATGACATTATCCTTTTAGATATTATTGAAGACAAGAGAGTTGATACAATTAATAACTTTGATTTGGTTTCAGATATTTACACTGTTGGCGGAAAATCAAGATTTATAAAATTAGAAAATAAAACTTTGTCTGATTATTTCCTTTGCTTATCAAATAGAGTTTTAAAAATAGATGATTTTGGACCAAAATTTTTAAACAGAGAATCTCTTACTCAAGAAACAGATGTTATCACAGACACTATTGTAAATCCATATCAACAATATCTTGTTCAAATCTCAGATCCAATCTCTAAAGAAACTCAATTAACCGAGGTAGTTGTTCTATACAATGGTGCCAGTGTCTTTACTTTAGAAAAAGCTACTTTAGTTACAAAAAATGAAAAACTTGGAGATATTCAGGGTGTTAAAGATGATGCAGATAATGTATACTTGGGAATTAGTCCAGCAGATTTATTTGATACAGATTATGACTTCAAAATTTTAAAACAAAAATTTATATCCGAAGATAATACTGGAATAGGAACACAAAGTGTTGGTTTTGTTGATTTAACGTCATCAAATAATTTCATTGGAGTTTCAACTAATTCGATTACTGGAATAGCGACAATATTTTCTACAGATGTAAATAAAATAAAATCAGCATATTTTAATATTTTCATTAAAAATGTTGTTAAAAATAAGCTATACTATTCCGAAGTATTTTTAGATCATGATTCTTCAAATACTTATATTTCAGATTTTTCTTTTGATACAAGCACAGGATTTTCAACCAGTTTACCAGGATCATTTGATGCTGATATTGTTTCTGGAAATTTAATATTAAAATACACAAATTTGGATTCAAATGGAGTTCTAGTTCAAAGTAATGTAATTGGTTTTGGAACAACTGCTGTTGGTATAGGAACTTATAGATTTAAAGAAACTTTACAATTAGATGGTACTGAAAGATCTTCGAGATTTGAAACACTGGTTTCTTCTGGAATTTCAACAACTAATGTTATTCAATTGAATACAGTTTTAGATTCTGCTGTTAAGTCTGTAATTAGAGTTTCATATGGAAACACCAGTGCATTGCATCAAGTAATGATGACTCATGATGAAAATGACTCATATACTGTACAATATCCATTTTTATCAATCGGAAGCACAAGCGGAATAGGAACGTTTGGATCAGAAATTGATGGATCTAATGTTATTATGAAATTTTATCCAGATCAAAATATTGGAGAATCTGTTGAAATCAATAGTTTTAATGAAATTTTATATAGAGACTTTGATTTAAGTAATCTTCCACCAACTTTAGAATATGGAACATCATCATATGAAGTTATATTATCACAATATAATGCTATTAATGGGGAGAGAAGGGAAGCATTAGCATTTGATGCTAATAATTTTGGAATTCCAATTTTTGAAAAACAATTTACACCATACAATAGTTCTCAGGTTGATCCTGTTACTGGAATTATAAAAATCCAATCTCATTTCTTCCAAACTGGTGAAGAACTGATTTATACACCAACTTCCACGTTCCCAGGTCTTCCCGCATCATCAATTGGAATTGGTAACACTTTAAATTCAGTTGGTATTGTGACTAACGTATTACCAAATAGAGTATATGCGATTAAAGTTAGTGAAGATGAATTAAAACTTTCAACAAGAAGAGATTATGCATTCTTAGGAATTGGTGTAACTATTACATCATTTGGTCAAGGTAACGCACATTTACTTGAAATGGTTAAAAAAGATGAAAAATGCATTATTTCTATTAATGGTGTTGTCCAAAAACCATTAACTTTTACACCTATTGCATATAATTTAAATAGCAATCCTAATGCAAAGGTTAGTGTTGGTCAAACATTTATCTCTTTATCTGGAATAGCAACCATCAGATCAAAAGATTTGCTAAAAGTTAATAATGAATATATGAAAATTGTAAATGTTGGACTTGCAGAAACTATTTCTGGTCCAATTGTTGGATTTGGAACTTATAAATTAGCAGAAGTTAGAAGAGGTTCTGTTGGAACAGCAGAATCCACACATGATGATGGATCTATTGCAAGAATTTACAGAGGAGCATTTACTGTATCTGGAAGAAAAGTTTATTTTACAGATCCACCAAAAGGTAATGCAAATCAAAGAATAGGTCAAAATAATTTAATTGCTGCAAGAGATCAATTTTCAGGAAGAGTTTATTTGAGACAAGATTATACTAAAAATGTCATTTATGATGATATTTCCGACCAATTTACTGGAATTGGACAAACTTTTGAAATAACTGTTCAGGGAATAAGCACATCTGGGATCGAAACTGGAAGTGGTGTTGTTTTCATTAACGATATATATCAAACTCCAACTACTTCTAATAATGCAGGAAATAATTATTTTTATGGAGAAAATGCAGGTAAAACACTTATACAGTTCACTGGTATTTCTTCATCTAATGGAGATCTAATAATAAGTGATTTTGATATCAATCAAAATCAACTACCAAGGGGTGGTGTTGTTGTTGCTCTAGGATCAACCAATGGTTTAGGATTTGCTCCTCTTGTTGGTGCAAAAGTGAAAGCATCAGTTGGCGCTGCTGGATCAATTACAAATATTGTTAGCATTGCATACACTGGAACTGGAAAAAATGTAAGCACAGCAACGTATAATAATTCAACTGGAATTGCTGAAATAACTACGATTACCCCCCACGAATTAGTGGCAGGAGATTCTGTTAAATTAATTGGTTTAGGTTTTACAACCGCATCTTCTGGAATAGTTACATATTTGCCACCATCAGGACTTTCTGGATCTTATGGTGTTGCTGGTATAGTTTCCGCAAGAACTTTTACAGCCTTTATCGGATACAGCACCTCAACACACTTTTATGTTGGAATGGGAACTATCTTCCCTTGGTATAATTTGAATTATGGTTCTGGTTATAGGCAACCAGTATCTATTGCTATAACTGATTCATCACATACAGGATCTGCTGCAAATATTTCCGCCATTGTCGGTGCAGGTGGAACATTAAGTTTTGTAATAAATGATGGCGGATCTGGATATAGCACATCAACTGTACAAATAGATATCGAAGATCCTTCTTATGAAAACTTACCAGTTATTGGAGTTTCTAGAGTAGCAACTGGTGCAACAACAGAATGTGGTAAAGGTCTTCTAGTATCTTTAGAGGTTGGTGCAAGTTCAACTACAGGAATAGGTTCAACATTATTTGAGGTAACTTCATTTAAAATTACCAGACCTGGTTATAGTTTTGAAATTGGCGATGTTATAAAACCAATTGGTTTAGTAACTGCCTTAGGATTATCAAGTCCAGTACGTGAGTTTGAATTAACAGTTACAGATATTTTTGATGATTCATTCTCATCTTGGCAATTTGGAGAACTAGATTTTATTGATAGTATTGCTCTACTTCAAGATGGACGTAGAACAAGATTCCCATTATACTACAATTCACAATTACTTAGCATAGAAACTGATCCAAATGTATTGGGTTCTTCAGATATAGATTTATCTTCTGTTCTTTTAATTTTTATAAATGGTGTTATACAAGAACCAAACGTCGCATATAATTTTAGTGGAGGAACTTCATTTACTTTCAGTGATCCTCCAGGACCTGATGCAAAAATTTCAATATATTTTTACAGAGGAACTCGTGGAGTTGATAGTAAATTAATTAATATAACTGAAACTATTAAAAATGGAGACATTGTTCAGGTATATGGAAGCACTTCATACCCATTCCAACAGGATAATAGAATTGTATATAATATATCAAGTTCTGATGTTATCGAAACTAATGTTTATAGTGGTATTGGAGTAACAGAAGATTTTACTAGACCTTTATATTGGACTAAACAAAAGGTAGATAGATTTATAAATGGAGATCCAGTTTATAAATCTAGAGATTCTTTAGAAACTCAAATTTATCCATCTGCCAAGGTAATATATGATGTTAAACCTCTTGACACCGAAATATTCGTCGATGATGCAGCATTTTTCAAATATGAACAGGATAAGTATGGCATTACTATTGACTCATTTAATCTTTTATTGCAAGATTCCGAAGAACCTAGAAGTGCTAGTTTGTCAGCATCTATAAATTCTGGTGAAGTTACTACTATTAATATTCTTGATGGTGGATCTGGATATGATGTCGCATCACTTCCAATTAAGTTTGCTAAACCTCCATCACTAGATTATCCTGGAAATATTGGAATTGGATCAACGGCAACAGGAATTGCTTATGTTACTTCTGGAATAGTTACATTTGTAACTATCACAAGTCCTGGATATGGATATACAGTTGCTCCACAAGTTTTAGTTCCAACACCAACGTTAAAAACTGAACTTCTTACTGATATTGATGGAAGTGCCGTATCAGGATTTTCTGGTATTATAACGGGCATAACAACGACTTCTGGATTTGGTGGTCATCCTTTAGCTTTAAAATTCTTCCTACAAAGAAAAGATCCATCTCTTAATTTCTCAGAATTATTGGTTAATTATCCAATTTACATTAGAGATACAAATGTTGGCAATGGTATTACTTCTGTTGATTTTGTTAACTCTGATGTCATTGGTATTAGCACTAATTTTGTAGATAACATATATCGCATCCATTCAATAACAAGAGATGCTGACAGAGCTTTTATTATTTGTAATATAGAATCTGGATCTAATATTGTTGGAATAGCAACAACAGGAACTAGAGAATATCCTATTGGTAAATTTTCTTGGGGTAAATTAGGTAGCATTACTAGAAATTTGACAAATCCAGTTTCTATCGGAGTAACTGGTCTTATTATTGACTCAGGATTAAGTACCTTCCCAACTGCACAAAGAAGAGGATTTGGATTAAGAGATTTAGGTGCTATTCGCAAAATATCTACTGTTAAAAATGTGACTTGATGAAACCTAATATAAATAGAAAAAAAACCTAATAATATGTCTGCAATTGTTACAGATCAGTTTAGAATATTAAATGCTTCAAATTTTATAGATTCTTTTAGTGATCCAAATAATTCTTATTATATTTTTGTGGGTCTACCAAATCCCACTACAGTTGGATTTGGTAGAAATGCAAATTGGAACCAAGTAGATATTGCTCCAGTAGATAATGTATCCAATATTTACCATGCATCGGACACTATGATGTATGGTAGAAGAGTTACAACTTCAAATGTTAGAAGAGTTATTAGAAGAATTGATTGGGCTTCTGGAACACGATATGAAATGTATAGGTCGGATTATAGTTTGACTAATCCATCACCTCTTACACAATCTACGAGGTTATATGATGCAAATTATTATGTAATGAATAGGGACTATAAAGTATACATTTGCATAGACAATGGTTCATCCGGAATTAATACCATTGGCAATGCTTCTCAAGATGAACCATTATTTACAGATTTGGAACCATCTAGAGCTGGAGAGAGTGGTGATGGTTATTTATGGAAATATCTTTTTACCGTAGCACCTGGTGATATTATCAAATTTGATTCAACGGAATACATTACAGTTCCTAATGATTGGTTAGCATCTAGTGATGCACAAATTCAATCTGTTAGAGAAAACTCTGATTCTGATGTAAATAATAATAAAATTAAAAAAGTATATATTGATAAACAAGGATCTGGATACTCTGCTTCGCTTAATAACAGAGAAGTTAGTATTAATGGTGATGGAACTGGAGGTAAAGTTGTTTTAACTGTTACCAGCGGAAAGATAACAAATGCTGTAGTAACTTCTGGTGGAAAAGGATATACTTTTGGACAAGTTGATTTGGAAACTTCTATTGTTAACTCTATCACAGAATCTGCAAGATTAATTCCAATTATTCCCCCATCTAAAGGTCACGGATTTGATATATACCAAGAACTTGGTACAGATAGGGTAATGTTATATGCAAGATTTGATGACTCAACAAAAGACTTTCCAATAGATACCAAGTTTGCTCAAGTTGGTATTTTAAAAAATCCGACTTCTATTGGTTCAACATCAACATTTACTGGAAATCAATTTTCATCAACTTACGCTATTAAGTTTAATAGTGGAAGTGTAAGTTTACAAAATCCTCAAGTTGGAGAAATAATTTCACAACAAGTAACAAACGGTATTGCATATGGTTATGTAGTTTCTTATGATGCCGAAACTAACGTTCTGAAATATATTCAAGATCGTTCGTTATATTTTAACACTGGAACATATGATGAAACTGATTCTGTTGGAATTTCAACTAGATCGAGAGTTTTATCATTTGAGTCTTCAGCAAATCCAATAGGTGGAAATATCTCTGGATTTTCTGGATCAGTTGACACTGGATTCTCTGGAATTACAACAAATCCAACAGGAAATAAATTAATTAATCTTGGAATTATTTTTAATAAAGGTCTTGCATCACCAGAGATAAATAAAGGATCGGGGCAAATAATTTATTTGGATAATAGACCATTGATTACAAGAAATACCCGCCAAAAAGAAGACATTAAAATCATCCTGGAATTTTAAAAAATGCCACAGAAAACTAATTTTAATATCAATCCATATTACGACGATTATAGTGTTGATAAAAACTTTTATAAAGTTTTATTTAAACCAGGATTTCCAGTTCAAGCAAGAGAACTGACTACTTTACAGTCTATTTTCCAAAATCAAATTGAATCTTTTGGAAGTCATTTATTTAAAGAAGGATCAATGGTCATACCAGGATCCATTACTTATGATAGTAGTTATTATTCGCTAAAAATAAATTCTACCCATTTGGGACTAGATGTAAGTTTATATCTTGATAAACTTATTGGTGTTAGAATTCAGGGACAAAATTCTGGCGTTACCGCAGTTATTAAAAACTACAGTATACCTCCAAATGATGGTGTTGAGTATATTACTCTTTATATTAAGTACAATACAACTGGATCTGATTACGAAACTTCAAGATTTGAAGATGGTGAAATCTTGATAGCATTAGATAATATAACATATGGAAATACAACTATAAACAGTGGTGATACGATTGCAAGTTTAATAGATTTAAATGCTTCAGCAACTGGTGCATCTGTCAATCTTGCTCAGGGTGTTTATTTTATAAGAGGTACATTTGTAAATGTTGAAAATTCTACTATAATCCTCGATCCATATAACAATTCTCCAAGTTATAGAGTTGGTCTATCTATTCAAGAAGAAATTATAACATCGGATGAAGATTTATCTTTGAATGATAACGCAAGGGGATTTTCAAATTTTAGTTCTCCAGGAGCAGATAGATTTAGAATAAAAACATTTTTAACTAAAAAAATATTAGATGACTTTGATGATAAAAACTTTGTAGAATTGATCAGAATTGATCGCGGAGAAATTAAAAAACTTCAAGATAAATCCGTATATTCCATTATAAAAGATTATTTTGCTCAAAGAACTTTTGATGAGTCTGGAAATTATGCACTTAATCAATTTAATGTTGATGTATTAAATTCATTAAATGATAATATAAACAATGATGGGGTTTATCAATCTACTCAAAAAACAGAGCAAGGAAATATTCCTTCAGATGATTCTTTAGTAGTTAGAGTTTCTCCAGGAAAAGCTTATGTTAGAGGTTATGACATAGATATTCCAGGATCTACAAATTTAGATGTACCAAAACCACGAGAAACAGCAAATGTTAGTGCTGCTTTAGTTCCATATGAATTCGGTTCTAAGTTAACAGTTAATAATGTATATGGTTCTCCATATGTAGGAATAAGTACAAGTGGAACAAAAATTTCTTTGTTTGGAGTTAGAAAAGGATCCGCTGGTACAGGATCAACTTCGATTGGAGAAGCTAGAGTTTATGGATTTAATGTAACAGATGCCGCATATCAAAATGCATCTACTAATTGGGATTTATATTTGTTTGATATTCAAACTTATACAAATTTAGTTCTTAATTTACCATTAGATTCATCAAACGCACCTAAAGGAACTTACATAAAAGGACTAAGTAGTGGAGCTTCTGGATATTTGAGCAGTGCTGCATCGAGTGCTACTGTTACTTTATCAAACACTTCTGGAACTTTTATCGTTGGTGAACAAGTATCTATTAACGGTACAACCGTTATTTCCAGGTCAATTAATCAAATTTTTGCATTTACGAAAGATGACATAAAATCAGTATTTCAAAATGCACCAGGGATAACTCCTGCGATGAAGGTTAATTTTTCAGCAGACTCAGTTTTAACTCCAAGAATAGCACCAGATTTTACTGCCTCAGATACAATAACTATTGGAACTGCTGGAATAGCTACTTCTCCAGGAAGATCTTTTATTGGAATATCAACAAATAGTATTATTGGATATCAAAAACCAAATCAAAATTTGATTACCTACAATAGAGTTGTTAGAGTATTTCCTGAAGGAAATAGAATTGAATTGGGATCTGTACCTAGTATATCAAATGTTAATGATGGAACACTACCAACATCAGAGTTAAATGTTTCATTTACACTCCAAACTCCAAATGTTGTAGATGGTGCAAATACATCAATGTATGCAACTCTTACAAATCAAAATGTTTCAAGTGTTAATCTTTCTGATGCTAATTTAGTCATTTCGACTCAAATTAGAGAAAGAACAACTAATGCAAATGGTGAAATGACTTTGACCATTGCTAATACTGGAATTACTAGTGCATTTTTTGAACCATTTGACGAAGAAAAATATTCTATTATATATGGAAATGGAACTATTGAAAGCCTATCAAGTGATCAGGTCACAATAACTAATAATGGTACGCAACTTAATATAACTGGTTTGTTAGCTTCTCAACCAGCTACAACTACAGTTAATGTTACATTAAGAAAAAATATTGTTTCTAATAAAAATAAAATATTTACAAGAAGTGAAAAGTTATCAGTAAATAAGAGTAATAGTGGAATTTCCACAGCTATTAGTGGATTGAGCAGTAGTCAATTTTATGGATTGCGAGTTGAAGATGAAGAAATATCACTAAATCTTCCAGATGTAACTAATGTTATTGCAATTTACGAATCTCTAGATACATCTGCTCCTATTTTAGACAAACTATCATTCCCTAATGGATTATCCTTAAATACTCAATCTATTCTTGGAGAAAAAATTAGAGGTGTAACAAGTCGAGCTATAGGTCAGATAGTAACAAGATTATCTAATGGTGTTGATATCGAATTTGTTTATTTGAATTCTAATAAATTTATTGCGGGTGAAGATGTAATTTTTGAAGAATCGCAAATAAGAGCACAACTATTGGATGTAACTCTTGGTGTCTACTCCAATTTAACAAATAACTATACTTTAGATAAAGGACAAAAAAATCAATACTATGATTATTCCAAGATTGTAAGATTACCTGGAGCAGCCGCACCAAGTCGACAACTTTTAGTGATTTTCAATTACTATGATGTTCCAATTAATGATTCTGGAGATATTATAACAGTTAATTCATATCAATCTGAAAGATTTGAAAAAGATATTCCATTATTACCAAATGGAAGAAGAGCGACAGATACATTAGACTTTAGACCTAGAGTTTCTAGATTTACTGATACTAATAAATCACCATTTACATTTGAAGATAAATCTTTTGCTTCGCCACCATTTTCTTATGTAATATCTCCAGGTGAGAGTTCTTTCGTTTCTTATTCATATTACTTACCAAGAAAAGATAGAGTTGTTCTGAATAAGTTAGGTCAGATATCTGTAATTCAAGGAGTTTCATCGCCAAATCCAACTTTACCAGTCAATGTTGAAGAGGCAATGGATCTTGCTACAATTGACTATCCAGCATATTTGTATGATCCAGATGATGTACAAATCACTCTAGTTGATAATAAAAGATATACAATGCGCGATATCGGTCAACTAGAAGATAGAATAGAAAATTTAGAAATAACAACTTCATTAAGTTTGTTAGAATTAAACACACAAACACTGCAAGTTCAAGATGCTGAAGGTTTAACAAGATTTAAAACAGGATTTTTTGCAGATGATTTTAAGGACAATGCTTTTATAGAATTATCCGATCCAGATGTTAATTGTACCGTAGACACTGCAAGAAAAACTTTAGGACCAAAAGTTGATTTTTGGTCTCTTGGATTACAATTAGCTTTAGATCCTACTATTAATACAGAAACTGCAGATTTTGACACCAATTTAAATCTTTTAGATAGTAACGTAAGAAAAACTGGAGATCTTATCACACTTGATTATGAAGAAACATTGTGGTTGCGACAAAACTTAGCTTCAAGAATTGAAAATGTCAATCCATTTAATGTTATTGAATATAGCGGTGACATTGTATTAAATCCAGCAACAGATAATTGGGTTAGAAATATTTACATCAACAATAGGAGAACTGTATTTTCTGGTGGAAGAGAGTACACATATGTTGAAGATGTAAGAGTTAGTAGTCAACCAGATCCTTACATGAGATCTAGAAATGTTCAATTTAGTGCAGGTGCATTAAGACCTTTAACTAGACATTATCACTTTTTAGATGCAATAGATAACTTGGATGTTGTTCCAAAGTTGATTGAAATTACTATGCAATCTGGAGTTTTTCAGGTAGGTGAGACTGTAAGAGGAATTAGTCATATTGTAACTGATCTTGAAATTTTTAGAGCCAGAATTGCAACTGCGAATCATAAATCTGGTCCATATAATAATCCAGAAAAAATTTATTCAACAAACCCATATAACACAAGTCAAACTTTACCATCATCATATTCAGCATCATCAACTGTTCTTAATATTGATGTGAGATCTTTGGCTGACGAAAGTTTAACGACATATGGAGGGGCTCTTGCAGTTGGTTCTAGATTAGTTGGTCAAACAAGCAATGCTGTTGCTGTTGTTTCAAATATTCGTTTAATTACAGACCAGACTGGAAGTTTACAAGGATCATTTTTTATTCGTGATCCTAATACCACACCAACACCAGAAGTTAGAGTTAGAAGCGGACAAAGAGTTTTTAAATTAACTCAAAGTTCAACAAATCAACCAGCAATTCCTGGTGATGCAGCATCGGTAAGTGATGCACAAACAACCTATACTGCTAATGGAATAGTTCAGACTCAAACAACAAGTTATGTAACTGTTAGAAATCCTCCACCACCTCCACCAAGAAGAGGTAAAGATCCACTAGCGCAGTCTTTTACTGTAGATGAAACTGGAGCATTTTTAACTTCTTTAGATGTTTATTTCCAATCTAAAGATTCAACTGCTAATCTTTTTGTTGAAATAAGAACAGTTGAATTGGGAACTCCAACTAACCAACTTGTTCAGGATTTTGCACGAGTTGTTTTGGAACCATCGGATATTGAAGTTTCAAATGATGCAAGTGTAGCAACTAGAATAACTTTCCCATCCCCGATTTATTTGCAACCAGGAGTTGAATACTGTTTTGTTCTACTTTCACCCAATTCAGATGCTTATAATGTTTGGATTGCCAAAATGGGTGAAACAACCATCACTACACAATCTTTACCACAAGCGGAAGCAGTTGTTGTTTCTCAACAATATTCAAGAGGTAGTCTATTCAAATCACAAAATGGAACGATTTGGACTGCAAGTCAATATGAAGACATGAAATTTAGACTTCATAAGGCTAATTTTACAAGTAATGATGGTAGTGTTTATTGGTACAATCCGCCACTAAGAGCAAATAACTTATCAGTAGAAAATCCTATACCAATTTTAACAGAAAATCCAATTAATGGATTACCAAGAAAATTAAAAGTTACTTTTTCTTCTGGAACAACTGCTTTACCAACAGAACTAAGTGTTGGTAGAAAAGTCTCACATGGATCTGCTGGATTACCAGAAAGCACAGGATTTATTGAGAAAATTGGTGGACCAATTTCAACTGTTTCTATTGCAAATACTGGAATTGGATATACAAGCTCTTCAACAACTTATACCGGTGTAAGTTTGTATCCAATAACTGGAAATGGCACTGGAGCGCAGGCAACCATAGTATGTTCTGATGGTGGAGTTACAGGAGTAACCATAACAAGTGCAGGAAACGGTTATTCAGTTGGAGATATTTTGGGAATTACTACAAGTTCCGTTCAGCGTGGTAAAGATGGAAGAATATCAATTAGCGCAATATCTAGCACCGATACTCTTTATCTAACAAATGTTCAAGGTGAAAATTTCTCAGGCAACTTATTAGTTTATAGTGGAGATGCAGCAATTGCACCTTCTCCAGCAGTTACGATTTCTAACTCAACTCAGTTAGGACCCCTTCACTCTGGAAATATTTTTGAAGTAACCCAGTATAATCATTCAATGCATTCTGGTAATAATGTTATTCAAATTGTTGGATGTTCTCCAGATACTGCTCCAGTTTCATTGGCAGGAAATCTAACTGCAAATTCAACTTTAATTTCTTTAGCAAGTACATCTGGATTTGATACTTTTGAGGGAATAACTACTTCTAGAGGATATATTCAGGTTGGTACGGAAATTATTGAATATAATTCAATTAATTCTGGTAACACTTTAGGTATTAGTAGTAGAGGACTTGATGGATCTAATATTCAGTCACATAATTCAGGAACAGTTTGTAGAAAATATGAGTGTAATGGGGTTTCATTGACTAAAATTAATACAACACATGAGATGGCAGATAATCCAGAAATTCAATCATACAAAACTATGGATAAATATTATCTTGCCTTTGATAGAGGATCTAGATCATCTGGATCAACTATGTTAAACTTTAAATCCAATGGTGCTTTCGGTGGATCTGCAGTTTCAGCATCTAAAAATATCCAATATAGTAATATACTGCCACAGTTTTCAACTATAACACCAGGTCAAAATACTACAATTTCTGCTAGAGTAAGAACTGTTACTGGAACTAGTGCTGGTGGAAATGAGGTTTCTTTCCAAGATAAAGGATATGAAGATGTTGAAATTAATAGAACCAAGTTTTTACCAGACGTTAGAATGGTATGCTCTGAGATTAATGAAAAACGTTATTTAACATCTCTACCAAAAAATAAGTCTTTGACTTTTAAAATTAGAATGCAATCTGATGATCCAAATTTATCACCAGTTCTTGATGTCAGCAACTCTCTTGTTGTTTTAGGTAGAAATAGGATTAATAAACCAATTGCAGATTATGTTTTAGATGGAAGATCAAATCAAATATCTGGTGATCCTCATGGGTCGGTGTATATTTCTAAGAGAATCGATCTAGAGCAAAATGCATCTGCATTAAAAGTTTTGGTTGGTGTGAATAGACCAAGTCAGGCAGACTTTAGAGTATTATATAAATTGTTTAAGTCAGATTCAAGTGAAATAACACAATCATATATTTTATTCCCAGGATATGATAATCTTGTTGATACAGATAATGATGGGTATGGAAATAGAGTTGTTGATGTTTCTAAAAATAGTGGTCTACCAGATAGATTTGTTAGACCTAATTCAGAAAATCAATTTTCAGAATATCAATTTACCGCAGATAATCTGGAACCATTTTCTGGATTTGTCATTAAAATAGTAATGAATAGTACAAATGAATCAAAACCAGTTACATTAAAAGATTTAAGAGTCATTGCATTAGCATAATATGGGAATGATTAAAGTAGAGGGTCACAAAGACCTTTTTAGAGATGAAAAAACAGGAGCAATAGTTAATTGTGATACACACAGTTATGATGAATATATTAAAATGAGAAATGATAAAAGAAAACAAAAAGATGAAATTGAACAAATGAAAAAAGACATTAATGAAATAAAATTACTATTAAGGGAGTTGATAAATGGATCCTGATAAAATTGATCTAGAAAATCTAAGTAAAAGTTTTGAATACTACAAATATGCATCAGAAATAGATAAGATAGATGATGTTGATGATTTGCGAAATATTGCAAAATCTTACTTTAAACTATACTTAAAACAGCAAGAAGTTCTATCAAATCTTAATTCAAATACAATATAAATACCCTTATAACGTAGAATTATTATAAATGGCGCAACCATCATCTCGCCAAGGACTAATTGATTATTGCTTAAGACGTCTTGGAGCTCCGGTTTTAGAAATAAACGTAAATGACGATCAAATTGATGATTTGGTTGATGATGCTTTACAACTTTTCCAAGAAAGACACTTTGATGGTGTCGAAAGGATGTATTTAAAATATAAAATTACACAGGAAGATATTAATAGAGCAACTGGAGATCCACCATCTGGAGTTGGAATTACAACAACCACAACAACCTCAAAAAATGCAACATATAATTGGTATGAAAGTGATAATTATATCCAAGTTCCAGATTCTGTAATAGGAGTAGAAAAAGTATTTAAATTTGATACTAGTTCTATTTCTGGCGGAATGTTTAGTATTAAATATCAGTTATTCTTAAATGATTTATATTATTTCAACTCAGTTGAACTTCTACAATATTCAATGGTAAAATCTTATCTGGAAGATATTGATTTTCTACTAACCACCGATAAACAAATTAGATTTAATAAAAGGCAAAATAGACTGTATCTGGATATAGATTGGGGAGCACAAAAAGCAGACAATTTTATTGTCTTAGATTGCTATAGAATTTTAAATCCAAATGATTTTACCAAAGTTTATAATGATAGTTTTTTAAAAAGATATCTTACCGCATTGATTAAAAGGCAATGGGGTCAAAATTTAATTAAGTTTCAAGGAGTCAAACTTCCTGGTGGAATTGAATTAAATGGTAGACAAATATATGATGATGCGGAAAGGGAATTGGATGAAATACAGTCGAGAATGGCAATGGATTATGAATTACCACCATACGACTTTATTGGATAATGGCACTAAATCCCTTTTTTCTACAAGGCTCTTTAAGTGAGCAAAGATTAATCCAAGATCTAATCAATGAACAACTTAAAATATATGGAGTAGATGTCACATATATTCCAAGAAAGTTTATCAGAACACAAAATATTATCCGTGAGGTGCAGTCTTCAAAGTTTGATGATAATTATTTGATCGAAGCTTACATAGTTAACTATGAAGGTTATAGTGGATCTGGAGATATTTTAACCAAATTTGGCATGAGTTTAAGGGATGAATTAACACTTATAATTTCAAAAGAACGATTTGAAGACTTTATTACTCCATTCATGGGTGATGATCAAGATGAAGGTATAGTTGAATATCACCGTCCTAGAGAAGGAGATTTAATTTATTTTCCATTGGGGCAAAGATTATTTGAAATTAAATTTGTAGAGCATGAGCAACCATTTTATCAGTTGAATAAAACTTACGTTTATGAACTTAAATGTGAATTGTTTGAATATGAAGATGAGATTATTGATACGTCTATACCAGAAATTGATAGC
>Ga0129333_10000493_pt1 | contig 32475 bp, 57 predicted proteins | sample CPB6_08_DNA_FD_94474 | JGI IMG/M metagenome (GOLD analysis project Ga0129333, IMG submission 94474) | Freshwater to marine salinity gradient microbial communities from Chesapeake Bay, USA - CPBay_Sum_0.6_0.8_DNA | ecosystem: Environmental > Aquatic > Marine > Coastal | place: USA: Chesapeake... | reverse complement strand
ATGATAAACTAAAAACAATTAAGTTAATTATATGGCAATAGATGTAAGTTTTAGAGACGGTTACTCCACCTCAGCACAAGATTTATCAAGGTTCAATAAAAACTTCCTTATCAATGAGGGAGTAGCTAATGATGGCTTAAAAGTAAGTCAATCTGCTGTCCCAGCTATGAGTGTTCAAGTGATTGCAGGTACTTCCTATTTTTATGGAACTGGTACAACTGCTGACACTATGTTTGAGTTTTACTCAGATAGCACTGAAACTGTCACTATTCCAACTGCTTCTGCTCAAGCTAGAATTGATATAGTTTGTTGTAAAGTTGACGCTTCAACTGGTGTAGCTAGTCTTGTAGTAGTCTCTGGAACTCCGTCTGGCTCTCCTGCTGTCCCTGCTACTCCTGCCTCACATTATAAACTAGCTAATGTAGCTGTCGGAGCTGGTGTCACTACAATCACTAATGCCAACATAACAGATACAAGGCGAATAATGTTTATGGTTCCCACTGGAGCTAGAAATCAAGGGCTTATAAATGGATATATTATCCCTAGTGTAGCTTCTAATAATTTAACTGTAGCTGTAAGTACAAGTCCAACATCTGTAGTTGCTCCAACTGCTACTAACCCTGTATTTGTGTGGATAGGTGGAGTTTTAAGGCCAATTACCTCTGCTCTATCTTTAACTAGAAATGCTGGGACAAATTGGTTTAGTTCTGGAAGTGTTGAATTAGCTACTAGAGAAATAGACTATTTTGTCTATATGGGATTTAATGCAACCGATGGTGTAACTTTAGGATTTAGCCGTATACCTTATGCTCGTCTTTATTCTGATTTTAACACTACAACTACAAATCAAAAACACTGTGCAATCTCTACAATAACTAATGCAGCTGCTGGGGATAATTATGTTAATGTTGGAAGATTTGCTGCCACCCTATCTGCTGGAGCTGGACACACTTGGTCTGTACCAACATTTACCAATGCTAATCTTATACAAGAGCCTATTTATGAGACGAGGTGGTTAGGGTTTACATCAGTAGTTTCTGGGAGTGGTGGAAGTGCTGGAACTTATGCAGGGGTAAACAATAGACAAGCTTATCAAATAAAAGGAATAAATTTACATCTTAATTTAGATATTACTATTACTAACAAAGGAAGTTGGAGCGGGTTTTTTAGAGCTTCAATTCCACTTAGTGCTTCAGATAGTAAATTTATAGGAGGATTTATAGTAGCAACATCTGGGACATTAAATACTCAAGGATTAGGTCCAGCTTATGCAGTGTCTAATCAAATTAACTTTGAAAATCAAGTAAATATTAGTTCTGTTCAATGGTCAGATTTAACTGCCAACATTAGATTAGGAGTATGGGGGGAAACAATTTTATAACAACAACATTATGAATAACAATCAATGGAACTGGAAAAAATGGCTAAATGGAGTGATAATAATTCCAGAGGATACCACAGATATAATTAAGTATGGAACTGCTCTTATAGTGGCACTTTTAGCTAAATATGGTTACAATGAACTAGGAGAGTTTGAAATGCTTATCATTGGAGCTATAGTAAAGTCTGTAGTAGATAGACTACATTATTGGTGGAAATATGAATGATATACGAAAAGACCATATTGAGAGGCTAGACCAGATTATAGACAATCCTAAAGATCATAGCACTGAGGAAAAGGTTAATATTGTGGTAAGGGTATTGAGAGATATAGCAATGCAGGTGAGAGGGCATTATAATGATATAGGTTTGCTAAAAGAAATGGTTAGCACCATACAAAAAACTATAGAAGCTTTAGACAGTAAATTATTTGGAGATAGAAATAGCGAAGGGATAATTTATGCTTTGACAGCTGAAGTAAATTCTATGAAAAGGAGCTTTGATAACTTTACTAGAATAATGTGGGCATTGATTGGAGCTGTAGTAGTAGATATAGCATTAAGATTTTTTAATATAATTTGACAATAGAAAATCTATTTGTTAATATATAACAGATGATAAACGAATATGTTCTTTTAATCATCGCCTAGTCATTCATCCGACTACAACATATTATTTTTTTTCATATTTATATTTGCTAATTAGCTCCTTTGTAGGAGCTTTTTAGTTTATTGACAAAATGTAAATAATATGGTATATTAAGTATAAGCTAAAAACACTCTATGAAAAAAACTATATTTTTCCAATGCGACCCAAATGAAAAAATTGTTAAAATTAGTATAAGTAAAAAGTTAGATTGGGAAAATGGGGTAAATGCAGATAAATTAGAAAATTCAAGCATATATTTAGCTGTTCCAATTACAAAAATAAAAGACCATAGATTAAACTTTGGCAAAATATCAGAGTTTCAAATAGATGTAGATAGTTTATTAGAAAAAATAAAACAATTAGACGAATAAATATGAAATCAATTGTAAATAAAATACACTTAAAACTTGTAATAAATAATCCAGAACTTCAAAAAGAGTTTGAAAGTTTTATTTATAAAATTGCAAAAGATAATGAATTAAATAAACATTTAGAATTAATAGGAGAACAAAAAGAATTTGATTTACCTAAAGAACAAAAATTATATGATTTATATATGAGTGGGAAAGAGGTCACAACAAAAGCAGACAAAAAACCTTATGAGGATTTAATAAAAAAAACTAGAAAAAATTTTAATAAGATATTAAAAGTTTATCCAGACATATAACTTCACTCTATGTTTTATTCTAATAAATATAAAGCAAAAAAAACTATAATAGACGGGATTACTTTTGATAGCAAAAGTGAGGCTAAGAGGTATCAGGAATTAAAACTACTAGAAAGGGGTGGTCAAATAAAAAACTTGTCTCTACAGCCTAAATTCTTGCTTCAGGAAGGGTTTATGAATATACATACAGGCAAGAAAGAGAGAGCTATTGAATATGTTGGAGATTTTATGTATAATGAAGGTAGTGAGACAATAGTTGAAGATTGCAAAGGTTTTAAGACTTCAGACTATAAGATTAAGAGAAAATTATTTATAAAAAAGTATCAGGATAAATATAAGCATATAGAGACATAACTATGAGTGTAGAAGTAAAAGTCCCAAAAAATACTAAAGTTATACTTGGAAAAGATTGGAAAAAGCCTAAAAAATGGGAAACATTATGTAAAAAATGTGGAGGAGAGAAAGTATTTACAGAAGGTTATCGAGGTACATATTGTATTTGTAAAAATGTAGAAGTTAGCGATTGGCACAATCCTATTACAGAAGATGGAATTGAAATATTTGTATATGAAGACAAAGTTGTTATAAAAGAATAATTAAAAAACTATGAATACAACAAGTATAAAGCATAAGTACAATATTGGAGATAAGCACTTTGATTTTAATAGAGAAATAGATAGAAAACATAATTATATTTTTTATATTAGTGGGATTACTAATGTAGATGGCAAAGTTTTTTATGAGTTATCTGATATAAAAGGTAATAAAGAAAATTTACAACAATATCATTTTGGAAGGTGGTTAATAGCTGAAGAAGACATTATTCCAGATTTTGAAAAATATGTAATTAAAAGAAAAAAATTACTTAATAAATTAGTAAATGAGACAACTAACAATTTATTAAATAAGGCAAAAAATCAACCAATATATAAAGATGATATAAATTTTTATTACGAGTTTACAATTAAAACCATTGAAGAAATAATTCCAGGCATTTTTGATAAAATGCTTGAAAGTCAACTCAAAGAAGCAAAAAGAATAAAGTCAACAAATTATTATAGATTAGCGACAATATTTACTTATACTACTTTTTTCTTTCTATTTACTACAATAATTTTATCAATAATTTTAATAATTAAATAATATGAGTTTACAAAATTGGAAAGATTACACATATCACCCACCATTATTAGACAATCACAGGATTGGATTTAAGCACGGTCAAAAATATCCAGCTGGATTTGGTAATTTAACTGGACAACCTCATTTAGGTCAAGATTATATTATTCCAGTCGGAAAACCAGTATATGCTATTGCAGATGGTGTGACTAAATCTTCCACTGGTAGACAATCAGGGAATATGGTCAGATTGACCACAAATAGAGGTTTATCCGTGAGATATATGCACTTGAGTAGATTTACTCCACTTAGCAACAAAGTAGTCGTTAGAGGGCAAATTATAGGCTATACAGGCAATACTGGTGTAAGTACAGCACCACATTTACATCTTGATGTATTCAAAGGACTTGTAACTAATATAAATCAGTTTTATAACTTCATTGACCCATTATCACTTAATTATTCAACTACTATGCCAGAGCAACCAAAACCACAAAGTCCTGAAGATATAGAATTAGAAAAAGAATTTAATTATCAGGGAAAAGACTTCGAGACTAGAATTTGTGAAAATTATGAGATACTTCAAGCCTATCCAGTGTTATTCCTAGCACATAAATACGGTTATGTAGATGGTAATCACAACTGGAACGGGAAGAATATTCGTAGATTTGTAAAATGGTGGGCTCAATATAGAAGTGTACAGGCTTTCAAAATAGCAGTTGAAAGGGATTATCAAGGTTGGCTTAAAGAACAAAATAAATAATATGAAACTCAAAACACGATTTAAGCATATAGTAGACGAGTATACTAAAGAGTTCTATCAACTTATCTGGGATGAACCTTTTGACAAGGATAATGTATATTGGATAGGTGAAGACAGGTCTGGAGTGTGTGGTATAGGTGATTATTATATAGATTTAAGAGATATAATTTTTGTAGTAGACAACCAGATAAAAGCAGATGACTTTTTTGATTGGTATTGGACTTTTGTAGCAGATGAGAAAAATGAGTATATCAATCTTAGAACTTATGCAATGAATAAAGGATATAAGATAAAGTAGTATGGAAAATAATATTGTTTTAATAGCTTGGAGAGACTCTAATCGGTATATAGACCAGTGTCATAAAGACTATGAATTTGAAGTTGTAGTTATTAAAACTGTTGGATTTTTATTAAGTGAGACAGATACACAAATTGTTTTGGCTCAAGATAGTATGAGTGGTTCTGCACCAGAAGACTATAGAGGAATAATTGTTATCCCTAAAGAAAATATAATTAAAAGCTATGCAATGAATAAAGGGTACAAGATAAAGTAGTATGACTCAAAAAGAATTTATAGAAGACGAAGAAAAGCGCAAGCAAGTTTTATTAAGAGCTAGTGTATTGGGTGCATTTGACCAAACAGTTAACCATATTCTCCACAAAATTAGGGCTATGGGAAAACTTGAAGAAGAAGAGTTAGCTATTATAAGGTATGAAATAAATAAACTATTTACACCTAGACTTACAGAAGAAGATATTGATAAAATAAAAAGTATATGACAAAAGAAGAATATATCAATTCTTTTGATTGGACTGAACTAGAACCTATACCTCCACTACAATCTTTAGAAGATATTGAAAATATAGAAAGTATATAGTATAATTAAATAAATGTAAATTTTATATATTATCTTGACCGTTAGGACAAAATAATATATAATCTAAATATGTCCATATCATTATCAGCTGTACAGGTATGGTTGGGGTAGCTCCCTGTAAAACAACCTTATAGTATACTACTAGAAGTTTCTGGGGGTATTTCTATAAGGGTTATAAAAGGAACGGGGTGTCCCCGTTTGCCACGAGGAGAGAAAGAGCGGTTTCTCTCTTTTTGGTTTGTAACCGCCCTTAATTCGGTACGGTTAAACTTTTCTTATTGTAAAAAAAAAGGTTATGTCAATGCATAACCTTGATATTGATGTTAATGTTGATGACTTGTTGTTCTGGGGCTTTTTATGTGTACAAGATTCTTTGCCCCTTTTCATTGTGGGTAATTTGATGTTTGTGGACTAGTAAATGGCAACCTTTAGTACGATTGCCTCCGCAAAGGGGGATCAGGTTAGATGGTTCATCCCCGCCATTAAGGAAACGAGGTCGAATGTGATGACATTGCAATTGTTTGCTTTTGTATTTTTGGAAACACAATTGGCAGGTGTAGCCGTAATCTAGTTTTACTTGTTCCCGAACAGCAGCAGAAACTGATGACATACTGTTAAATTGTAAAGGACTATTTACAATATATCACAGACATTATATATTGTAAATATCTACTTGTTCTTTACAATATGCGACTTCTTACTAAATCAGACCCTGAATATATCACAACATAAACCAAAAAAGGAGGCATTCAACCTTCCTTCTTTTTTTTAATTTATAAACTAAATATATATTTAATTACAAATATTAACCCAAGTGTAGCTAATAATAATACTACAATTGTAATCCCAAGCCATAGTGCTACTTCTTTCGCTCCTTCTTCTGCATCTTTTCTATCTATAACATCTTCATCTGTAAAAAAATAACTATCTGCCATTTGCTCTGCTTCTTTTTGAGTTTCTAGTGTTTGCCAAAGTGCTTGAAGTTTGTTATAAGTTTCTAATCTAACAAATTCATTATTGGGATCTAGTATATTATGTATAGTTCTGTTATTAAGTCTTGCCATACGGGCAATTTGTGACTTATTATACCCTTCTGCAAGTAAGTGCTTAATTTTTAATTTAGCGGTTTTATTGGACAATACATCTTTTCTCATAGTGTTTTTTTATACTTATTAATAATTTGATAAATTCTTTGTCTGGACAGATTAAGTTCAAGGGCTAAGATTGAAGGTGATGCTCCTCGTTTATATGCATCTAATATTAGTCTATGCCGTTTATTAGGTTTTTTAGTCTCATCATATTCAATATCTCTGGACATTAAGTTTTCTATTGTCATTGTATGAGAGGTTTTCACCTCCTTTCGTGTAGTATTCATATATTTTAATCTACTAATACTACTTCTTCGTAATTGTCTACTATTTTCATCTGTTCTATCTCTTTTTTTACACTGGAATGTATAGTATATCCAACTTGTTCTAATGCTTTAATAATCTTATCACTAGTAGCTCCTTTAGCATAATTATCTATAATATATTTATAGTTTTTATCTATAACAGCTCCGTCTTTAGTTTTTAGATTAAACCATTTAGTTTTATTATCTTGTGGGGTTTGATTTTGCCCTTGTGAGACTACTTTATTAGTTTTAGGTGTATTGACTACTCCGTCTGTGTCATCGTCAGTCACAAGCCCTAATATTGCAGTCAATGTATATCGTCTTGCATATGTGATTGCGGCTCCCATAGACTGACTAGCATTCATACCTTTTAAGATTTCCGTGGACAAAGTCAATTTAGATGTAATTGTCTCGCCTTCAGTGTTGAATAATGTACACACTATATCTTGTCCGTCAAAGGTGTGAGTGTATCCCAGCCCCTGAACTGTTAATTCAGGAGCTATAGTTTCAACTACATTGTCAAAAGAAGCATAGCTGTGATTATGACCTTTAGCGTCTTTATTTACTTTTCTAAGTTTGTTCTGGAATTGTAATAGTTGTCCGTATATTTTGCTCATAGTGTTTTTAATTATAATTCTCGATAATATCTTGTTCGGTTATGATCTGAGCTTCGACTAGTTGCTCATAAGTGGTATTTTCTAACCAAGTGCTAATCATACCTCGAACTCTGTTTAAGTGCATAGTATAGTTTGGCTTAGCATACATAAACACATAAACTTTCATTATTAACCAATATTTAGATCCAGCAATTTCTGGTAATATTTTATCTAAATTATTTTTTACAGATTGTTTATGCATTTTTATATCTACCATATAATCATATGCATCTTCTGGCTCTGGAATAGGTTGATTATCAACCTCCATTTGCTCAATGTCGTGTAATAGGTCAGTTGTATCTAGTATCATAATAGTGTTTTTTAACTAATAACTCGATAATCTCTTATCTGAATATATAATAACATACTATTGACACATTGTCAAGTGTTTTTTATAAAATAGTTAATTTATGCAATAGTTTTACAATCTGATCATACACCCAAGCTACTGGCATTCCAATATAATAAACTAAATACATTGTTATATAAGCTACAATTACAAATACTGCCATAAATATAATAGCTAATATAAGAAAAGGCATATATATAGCTGTTCTAATTATAATCATTAAAGTTTCCATAGTGTTTTATAAATTAATTATTTACTCCATTTACTTTTAGAAGCATTCCAAGCTCCAATACCTCCTCTGGAGATTTTGAAAGCCATTGCCTCTACATTTGTCCTTGCATCAAAAGGTGTTACCCATTCTCTGCCCATTTGTCTTAAAGTTCCTTCCCAAGTGGATTTGATGAATTGTCCGCACCCAGAAGCTGTAGAATTCTTATTCTTAGCATTTGGATTACCTCCACTTTCTGCTTTAATAATTCTTCTCATTACCTCTCCGTCCACTTTATATTTGCTAGCCATTTCATCTACATAGTCATAGCAACTGCCATTATATGCTACAAGGTCTTTTTTTGCCTCTCTCGCAATAGTTTTGGGCTTAGGGGGTATATTGACAGGTTTGGGTTCAGGTATAGCCTCTAAAGTGCTAATTTTCTCAAAGTGCTGTTTTGTAATTTCTCTAGGTTCTGCTATAGCTTCTTTGAAAGTTAGAATTCCATATAGTAGTCCCATAGCATAAAGTATTATAATTGCATTCCATTTCCAGCGATTTATACATTTTTTTGAGATAGGGCGGTCTTTAATTCGTCTAATATGTTTAATTTAATAGTAATCTAGTTTAGCACTAGCAACAGACATAATCAGTGTAAGAATATAAAGTTCTCAAGAGAGGAGACAAGGATTTTCACCTTGTATATAAATAGTTGTTTACTAGCCGTATATGTTGCTAGTCTAACGGCTGTGATGATACTTAGACTATTTACTACACCACTAACAGCGTCTACATATTCCGCCACTCCTCTACTGAGAACTCTATATTGTAAAGTGCTATAAAGTTCTCATCTACGGAGGGGAGGGTTTGACCTCCACGTTGCTTGGTCTTGGCAACTATTCAACCTCTACCGCTTATTGGCTCACTGGCCACTACCTCCATAATTGAGAACTCTATATTGTAAATGTACAAGTTTATTATATCACAATTTTGTCTAGTGCTTCTCGAGTGCCTTCCATTACTGGGATTTCTTCTACTTCTTCTACTCTATCTAATAATTCTGGGTTTTCGTAAATGTTGCCAATGACTTCATACTTTGATACTGGGTTAAATTTTACTGTGTCGCTTTCTCCAATAGTAGAACTATGATAATTATCTATTTTAATTCTATAAGAGGCAGTGTGATTATTGTAAACTACAAGTCCTTTATTGACAGATTTTACAAACTCCCAATAATAAGGCATTTTACTAGCTATAACAATATCACCTTCATAAATCTCTTTGCCGGATTTATCCAGTAAGCCTGTGTATTGCATAGGTATATATTCTCTCTCACTATCAGTTGAAGTCCAAGCTGTATAAAATTGACCATATTTTGAAACGTGTGCATAACTTTGTATCATTTTATTATTTTCTACGTCCCAAGCTCTGAATTTAATCTCTTTCATATGTTTAATATATAAGTTGATAATCTCTGGTCAATTCCTCTGTCATTGCTATACAATGGTCTATAAGGTCATTTGTATGCTCTGGATGCAAGTTATAATATAAATCTATATCTTCCTGTACACAGTTTTTGATAAATTCTTGTTTTATACTTTCCATATTAGTTCCAATTACCATCTATTAGAAAGTCTATAACCCAAAGTAGCTCAATCATTAAATGTAAAAAGATCCAAATTACGGTTAGCCAAAATACTCCTCTGAATACATTGACTGCAAAATTGTCTCCGTCTGTAATAAATCCCATATCTTTCCAGATTTGGTTGTATTGTTTTATAAATTTTTTCATAAAGTGTTTTATTAATTGTTAACTCGATATTCAATTGGATTGGCTCGATGAGTTATATAGTTGTCATTCGGCGTCTCAATCTTTTATCTTGATTTAATCTTATCATACTATTGACACATTGTCAAGTACTTTATATAAAAAAGAAACTGAGTATACTCCCAGAGAGATATACCCAGCATTCTTTATCGAGTTATTTCGTCCGCCAAAACACAAAACGGACTAGGCCTAGTATAACATATTGAACATATTAGAGCAATATGCTATAATATATGTACAAGTAAGAGTCGTCATATAACTTTTATTTGGAATTAATTTATAAATGCAAAAGAAACAGTTTAATCACTGTCTTTTTTGTTTTATATTGACATTTTATATAAATAGTGTATAATATATTCATAGACGGCTGAAGTCTTAAAGCAGGAAGAAATCAAAACAAGTTCAAAACTTATCTATACAAAATAACTTGAATTAGAAAAGTCTTTTGACGAACTTGCCAGAGTAATCTGGTGGTTTCTTCAAAGGACTTTTTTATTATATAAAGATAAAGTTATGAACCATAGTTTTAATATAGAATTAGCAACAAAATATGGAATAGAGGAGGCAATTATAATTGAAAACTTAGCTTTTTGGATAAATAAAAACAAAGCTAATAAAAAGCATATAATCAACGGACATTACTGGACTTATAATTCTAGTAAAGCATTAAAAGAATTATTTCCATATATATCAGAAAAGAAAATTCAAAGAATATTAAAAAAATTAGAACAATTAAAAATTATTAAATCAGGAAACTTTAATAAATCAGCTTATGACAGGACAAAATGGTATACAATAATTGATAAATCCATTATACAAATTTATACAATCCATTTGCCCAAATTGTCCAATGGAAAAGACACCAGTGTCCAACCTATACCAGATATAAACACAGATATAATAACAGATGTAAACACAAATACTAGCGAAAACAAATTTTCGCAGGATATTGCAACTATATTAGAATTATTTTCAACTATAAATCCAAGTATCCAATATGGAAATAAAACACAAAGAAAGGCTTGTGAGGATATGATTAAAAGATTTGGATCTAATGCTGTTATAAATATGGTAAAGCAAGTTATATCAGTGCAAGGTGAAAAATATGCCCCGACAGCCACAACTCCATATGTGATGTATAAAAAGCTAGGAGATTTTAAGATTTATTTTGAGAAACAAAGAACAACTAATGGAGAATTATTAGATTTAAGTTAATTATATGAAAATTATACATTTAAGAGATAAAAGCCAATTTGCAATTCAAGATGATTTAGCTGAGAACATTATAAATAATATAAGTAAGCTCAAATGGGTAAAATTGCCTTCAGGAGATCTTATTAACACTGTAGAGATAACTAGAATTAGCCCAGTAGAAAAAAAACCTTATTATATTGGATTCCCAATGACAGATGATTTAAACTTTGTTATTAAACAGGGGGAAAAGGTAAAGTTTGATAAAGCATATATTCGAGATGTTGAATGGAGAGAAGAAATCCCAGAACAATTACAAGTTAAAATGTTAGATTAATATGAACAATAATCAGAAAATATTAAAAGAAATTCATTGTAGATATAATTTTTATATATCTGTTTCAGCACATTTATCTCATTTATATGTTGGTTATGTAGATCAAAATAATTATATTAATAGTAAAGTTTTAGATTTATTTTTAACTTTTTTATATAAGATAAATTTTCCAAATCCAGAAAAAACTCAAGAATATATATATAATAAAATTGAACAAAATCTTGATAATAAAGTTAAATTAAATAATTTATTTCAAAAATTTAAGAAAACAGTTAAACAATGTAAATATCCAGATTATAGAGAGGATAAAAATTGGAGAAATTTTATGGATGATTGGGATAGACAAAAAGAAAGATTATCATTTGATTGGGAACAATGGGATAAAAACAGAAAAAAACATCCTAATTTATATCAAGGATTTAAGTTAGCTATTGAAAGAAATAATACTTAATGGTATAATCAGATTAAGATAATTAAAACATTATGAAAGCTAAACCAAGTACAAGACAAGATAAAAAGTATTATGTAGAAGTTGGAGGAAAGCAAATCCACTTTGGAAGTCCTGACTATAAGATATCTCCAGGAACAGATAGAGGAGATAATTATTGTGCTAGGAGTTCTGGGATAAAAGGAGCTAATGATCCTACAAGTCCTAATTATTGGGCAAGAAGACTCTGGAACTGTGAAGGGAAAAAGAGTGTAGGGAAAAAAAGTAAGTTGTTAAATTAGAATTATTAATCGAGTTAATTTATAAAACACTATGAAAAGAGTTATTATAATCACAGGAATATTAAGTTTAATTGGAGGAGCTTATATTTTAGGCTTAAGTCAAAGTAAAGTTATTGAGAAAACTATTGAAGTTTCAGTTGAAAAGATTGTTGAGGTTGAAAAGATTGTTGAGGTTGAAAAAATAGTTGAAAAACCAGTTGAGAAAAAAGTAGTTGTAGACAAACCAGCTCAAGTGATAACTAAGGTTGAACAAAAAGAATGTACTCCAGTTTCTGATGCTGAATATGAAAGATTAAAATATTATATAATTGACACTATTTCAAATCATCCAGATTTTGAAGCTGTAGATAGAATTTATACCCTTTTGATTAGAGATAACTGGAGAAAATTATATTAATTAAAACACTATGAAAACTATAACTATTCTCACTTGTGACCGTCAGCCATCATATTTAGCAGATACAGTAGCTACAATTCCAGAGGATTATGCTATTCAATATGTAGCCCAAGGTCAAATTGTACAGCCTAGAGCAGGAAATTTAATCCCAGTGGATAAAAAGTATAAACAAGATGAAACTAGACATCGAGATAGCCAATATAATTATGCTCGAGCTTTATTGACTACTAAAGACGGTTTGATTATAGAAGATGATGTAAAATTATCCAGATATTTTGACAAAGCATTAAATGAAGTTATAAGAAATATACCTACAGCAAGATATGCAGTGGCATTATATTCATGTTATAATTGGACACAAGATAATTTTAATGAAGTGATAGCAAAATACCCTATAAATATGTTTTATGGCACACAAGCTATGTTATATGATATAGAAACAGCTAGAGAGTTTGGAGCTTATCTATTAGAGAATATAGGTAGAGAGCCTTATGATTTAGCCTTAAAAACCTTTATAAAGACAGTTAATCCAGAAGTGGTGTTATATGCTAGTAAATTGTCCTTAGTTCAGCATATAGGAGATATCAGCACAGGACTTGGTAATGGACATCAATGTTTTAATTTTGTAGATGATGTAAAACTATGATTTTATCTAAAAACGAAATAATCAAAGAATATAATAATGGGAATATTGTATTAGAAAATGTAAAAAAAGAACAAATTAAAGATCAGTCGGTAGATGTAAGTTTAGGGCAGTATATTTATTCTGATAATCACTGGTGGGATATAAGTAAAGGATTTTATCCACCAACAAACACATTAATTTTAGCTTATACTGATGAATTTATAGGAACAAAAGCTGGAAGTAATATATTGCCTAGTTTTAAATTAAAAAGCACAGCTGGAAGGCAAGGAATATTGCATACATTGGCAGGACATGGTGAGGTAGGATTTTTTAACCGCTGGGCTATGGAATTTATATTGTTAAATCCAATCAAAATACAAGAAAAAATGTTAATTGGACAAATTTATTTTACAAAAACAATTGGAGCAGAAAATGAAGATTATTCTATTCAAGGTAATTATCAGAAATATAATACAATTGAAGAAATAAAAGTCAACTGGAAAAAAGAGGATATTTTACCAGTTCCATTAAAATTAAAATAATATGATTTTACCAATTATACTCCACCACGACACTAGCACCGAATACACAGATCTACTTAAACATAATTTAGGTTATTTAGATTATTGGACTTACGACTCTAGTATAAACCAAACACAATTCACAGAAAGTTTTAACCGAGCTATTCAGGAAAACTTACATACTGACTACGAATACCTGATGATCTGCAATAATGATATTACTCTTACAGCTACAGATGTAGAAATGTTAGCAGTGGCAATTAATGGCAGGAAGGGTATATTCTCACCAGTGGTAAACTCACCACATTCAGCAGTGATGAGTAGAATAGGAAATGATTTTATTAGAGAAGTGCCTTGGGTGGAATTTGTATGTCCTATAATACACCGAGATGTAATAAAAGCTATTGGATTATTAGACGAGGAAATGCCTAGAGGATGGGGTGTAGAATTAGATTATTGCTACAGGGCAAAAAAAACTGGTTTTAGCACTTATTTAGTGCAAGATATACAAATACATCACTATGGAGGAAAAAGTTATTCAGATAGGGAAAAGCACTGCCATATATCTAGTGCTGAGATGAATGATAGGCTCTCAGAAAAGTATGGTAAAAATTGGCAGGAAATATTACAATATCCACAATGGTAAAAATATGCAAAGAATAAAATACGATATTAAAGAGTTCCCGTTCACAGAAATACTCCAAGAAATATTTGAGAGTCAATCTGATTTGTCTACATTGACCGAGGATATAGGTTTATTGACTAGAGAAAAAGATCAAAGTACTAAATGGCATAAATTGTTCTATGATTATGCCTATGTAAGTGGTTTTTTAAATTTATACGATACATTTATAAAAAAAGTAGTAAAACCCATATATGGTGAGAAAATAGTATACCAAGCTATCCCAACCTTCAGAGTTTGCTACCCGAACAATGTGGCGGTTGGTGAATTCCATAAAGATAAACACTATCGAGACAATGATTGGGCTATTAAGGTGCAAGAGAATAACTTTTTTATGCCTTTCACCGATGCCTTCGATACCAATACGGTTTGGGTGGAGTCTGAGGAGGATAAAGGTGATTTCTCACCAATGGAATGTAAATATGGTGAAGTCATCAAATGGGATGGCTCCAATCTGATGCATGGCAATAAACTCAACACTACCGGTAAAACTCGAATAAGTGTTGACTTTAGAGTCATAAGATATAAAAATTATATTCCAAGCGAAAAAGGTTCAATCAATACCAAATCTAAGTTCCAGATTGGCGATTATTATAAATTAATCTAAAAATATTAAAATATCCACAATGGTAGTCACAATTATACCCACAATAGGAAGAGATACATTAAAGAAGGCTATAGATTCAGTTGCTCTTTGTTCTACTTATGATAATTGGGTAACATTCCCAATTATAGAAACAGGAGGCACAGCAAGTGAAAATCGAAATAACGGACTTCAAAAAGCTGAACTAATAAAACCTGATTGGATTACTTTTTTAGATGATGATGATTATTATAATTCTAATTGGGAAAGCGAACTTGATTGGGATGTTACAGACATTGTAATATTTCGAATGAAACAAGGAAATAAAATTGTCCCAGATGAAACAAATGAATTAAAATTTGGTAATGTGGGAATAAATTTTGCTCTTAATATGAATAGAATTAAATGGGAAGACCTCCCAAAGTTTGATAATGACGGAGAGGGTGAAGACTGGAGGTTCCTGGAACAGCTACTCAAGAAATACCCTAAAGTAAAAATAACTAAAGATATATACTATGTCGCACCCAAAAGAAGCTACAATCAATAACCCATTTATCGACTGGCAACCTGCCTTTGATAATATTCCAGATAAAAACAAACTAACTATTATAGAATTAGGTTGGGGTGAAGGAACAAAATATTTACTCCAAGAATTTAAGAAAGTAATCTCAATAGAATTATCTAGATACACCTATCCTTACACTCCAAAACAAAATCATACTTATATAGAATTACAACCAGAAACAGACACTTTGACTAAAGACGATGTATTGATTGGAAGCCTTGGACAAGATAGACCAAAGTTTCAAAATGAGATAAAAAAACTAATGGCAGAAATTAAAAAACATAAAGCAGATTTTGTCTTTGTAGATTTTGGATTTCATTTTAGAGGAGAGGTTGTGCAGAAACTTATAGCCTTAGATAAATATCAATTTATAGCTTATCACGACACTAACTTCCAATACTATGGTTATAATAAAATAGACTATAAAAATTACACTAAGCAGGAGTATAAAAAAGGGCAAGGAACTATAATTTTAAGTAAGTAAACCACTCCCCTTTGCATAATTTACAAAGGGGAGATATAATGTAAGTGTAAAATTAATTTTAATTTATGACTTGCAAAAGATGTGAAGCTCCACTAATTGGAAAACAAACAAGTTATTGTAGTTTTAGATGTTCAAAATTACATCTAAAAAAATTGTATAGAGAAAGAAAAAAAGACCAAATTAAAGAATATAACAAACAATATAGACAACAAAATATGGATTCTGTTAAAAAATACAATATGGCTTATTATAAAGACAATTATAGAATTAAAAAAAGAATATATCATTTAGAAGAAAACCCAGTTTGTGAAAAGTGTGGTACAGATAAAAATTTAGAAGTACATCATATAAAACCATTAAAATATGGAGGGGAACATAAATCTAATAATTTAATGACACTTTGCAAAGTACATCATATGCAATTTGAAATATTATGTCAAAATTTTTTTAAGCCAGAATAAATATAATCATTATTGACAACCAATATACTAACTGATATAGTAATTATAGTTACTAATAATTATCAAAACATTATGCCAAAAAAGAAATCAGGATACAATAATTCAGGTAAGAAGAAAAAATAATGAAGCTCAATATCAAAGAGATAAAACTTAATGATCATAATCCAAGAGACATAACTCCAGAACAATTTGCTAAGCTTAAAAAAAGTTTACAAGAGTTTCCTCAGATGTTAGAAACTCGCCCACTTGTAATTGATGAAAATAATGTTGTACTGGGTGGCAATATGAGGCTAAGAGTCTTGCAAGATTTAGGCTTTGAAGATGTGCCAGTAAAGCAAGTGACAGGATGGACTGAAGAGCAAAAAAAAGAGTTTATAGTTAAAGATAATTTATCCTATGGAATGTGGGATTGGGAAATGTTAGCTAATGAATGGGATGCCGAACAATTAGAAGATTGGGGATTAGAAGTACAGAACTGGGAAGAAGAGCCAAGTTTAGATGAATTAATTGGAGAAGAAAAAAATAAACCACCAACAATGAAAATTACTTTTAAGACAGTTGAACAATTACAAAAAGCAGAAAATGATATTCAAGAATTAATAAATAGAAAATACAACGGGGCTTTTTATTCAGTTAGTGTAGGTGAATTATGAAATTAAAAATTGCATCATATAAAGCTATAAAATATGCCTGTTTAAATTTTCATTATTCAAAAGTTTGCCCAGCACACGCTTTTGGATATTCTGTATTTAATGATAAAAATGAATGGTGTGGAGTTATATTGTTTGGAGGTGGGGCAGGGGCATTTATGGGAAGACCATTTGGATTATTTTATGGACAATATTTAGAATTGAATAGAATGGCGTTAAATGGAAAACAAAAATCAACAAGTAAAGCTATGAGTATTGCAATTAAATTAATAAAAAAGGCGAACCCAACTGTTAAATTATTAATAAGTTATGCTGATAAAGCACAAAATCATTATGGGATTATATATCAAGCTACAAATTGGTATTTTGTAGAAGACTCTAAAAGTTCAGGAGAAGAAGTTTATTATAAAGGCAAATGGGTACATAATAGAACCCCAAGCTCTAAATTAAATATAGAAAATTATAGAAAATTAAAAAAAAGAAAAAAAGCAGGTAAATACAAATACATTTATCCATTAGACAAAAGTTTAATACCTTTGTGTAAATCATTAAGCAAACCATACCCTAAAAATGCGGTTGAAGTTCATAAGTTGAATAGTTCACAATCCAGTGAAAAGGAAGATGGTGCAAATCCAATCCAACCGCTCCAAGAATATAATACACCGAAATAACACCCAATATGTCTAAAGAAGATAATTTAAGACCAGCTTGGAAAAAAGGACAATCAGGAAACCCTAATGGGAGACCGAAGGGAGCTTTAAGTTCAAAGACAATATTGAATAGGTTTTTATCCTTAGTCGAGAAAGGAGTTAAAAACCCAGTGACAGGAGAGTTTGAGGATATGACAGTAGCAGAGGTGATGAACTTGTCTATAATAGCTAAAGCTAGAAAAGGAGACTTATCAGCATATAGAGAAGTATTGGATAGATTAGAAGGAAAACCACAACAGAATATAGATCATACAAGTGCTGGAGAAAAAATGGATACAATACAAGTAGAAATAATTAGAAATAAAGATGAGCAACTCGAAGCAGATAGTAGCGATTAATATTGAGACTGGCGAAGAAGTTACTTTCAAATCTCGAATAGAGATGGCTAAACATTTAGGTGTAGATAGAATGACTGTCACAAGGCAACTTATTAACAAGAATAAAATCTTATTAGGTATATGGAAACTTAAAGACCCGCAAAGTTCTGTAATTAAACATATTGCTTGGCAATTAGAAAAAAGAAAAATAAAAGAATGCCCAAAATGTAAAATTACATTAAGTTTAGATGTTATCTACTGCCCTATCTGTTATACTAAGCAATAATTAAATGAAGATACAAGTTACACCTGTCTTTGAAAAGAATTGGGATTCTAATACTAGAATTATTGTTAATCAGGGAGGAGCTAGAGCTTCTAAAACTTATTCTATTGCACAGAAATATATAATCAAACTATTGCAAGAAACTGGCAAAACTTTATCTATTGTAAGAAAGACTACCCCAGCTCTTAGAATATCTGTGATGAGAGACTTTCTTGAGATTTTAGTCAATATGGAGTTATATGATAGCTCTAACCACAATAAGACAGATAAGACATATACACTTAATGGCAACTTAGTGGAGTTCTTTGGAATGGATGACCCGCAAAAGAAAAGAGGAGCTAAGAGAGACTATTTATGGCTTAATGAAGCAAACGAATTGACACTAGAAGACTGGAGGCAGTTATCTATTCGTACAACTGGAGAAATAACACTAGACTATAACCCATCAGATGAGTTTCACTGGATATATGATGAGGTGATGACTAGAGATGATTGCACCTTTATCCAGTCAACATATAAGGACAACCCATTCTTACCGCAAACACTTATAGATGAAATAGAGAAGTATAGAGAACTTGATCCAGCTTATTATAGAGTATTTGGATTAGGAGAAAGGGGAGCAAGTCAATCTACAATTTACACCCATTGGAAAGAGTGTGATGATTTACCAGAGGCTTATGACAATAAATGTTATGGAATTGACTGGGGATTTAACCACCCAACTGCAGTAGTAGAAGTTAGAGAAAAAGAAGGTGCTTTTTATGCTAAACAGATATTATACCAGTCAGGATTAAATAGTTACTCCATAATAGACAAATTAGAAGAATTAGGTGTAGATAAAACAGCAAGGATAATTGCAGACTCAGCCGAGCCAGACAAAATAAACGATTTATACCGAGCAGGATATAGAGCAGTATTGCCAACGGTTAAAGGTAAGAATAGTGTAGCTAGGGGAATAAAGGCAATCAAAGGACATCCATTATTTATAACATCAGACTCAGTGGAAGGGATAAAAGAGATTAGGTTTTATAGGTATATGGAGGATAAAAACGGCAATATATTAGAAGATCCGATTAAGGTCAAAGATGACTTTTGTGACGCTATGCGGTATGCAATAGATTATATGGTAGAGACCAAAGTCTCATATGCTAGAGTATATAATAATAAACCAGCTGGATTTTAACATATGAAACAATACCCTCCACAAAAAGATGTACAGAGATTGGCAAATTATGAAAAATACGAACAATTATTTTTAGGTAATCACCAAGTAGCTTTTGCAGATAAGTTAAAAGATTATGCTCCACAGTTTGCTCATTCAGCAGTTAGATATGTGGCTCTTAATTATCCTCGAATGATTAGCACAGTCTCAGCTGACTTGCTTTTTGAGGAAAAACCTAGCCTTGTTTTGGAATATAATCAGGACTTTGTTAATACTTTATTTTATGAAAATTCTTTGTGGGTACAGTTTTATGAAAATGCTTTAAGCTCTAGCTATAAAGGAGACGCTGTAATGCGAATTAGAGCTGAGGATGGGCAGGTTAAAATAGATACAGTTAAGCCAGATGTATATTTCCCAGTATATGATGAGAATAATGTAAATAATCCAGTCAAAAAGCACGTTTTAGCTTATGTTATAGAAGAGGATGATTATAAAATGCTTTTAGTGGAGGAATACTATGAGGGATATATTGAGACTGAGTTATATGAGTTCAAAGATGGACAGATTGGAGGCAACCTAGACCTACAAGCATACTTCCCAAACTTAGAGCCAATTGTAAAGACTGGATTAGGTAAAGGCTTTTCACTTATCCACCATATTAAAAACTGGGGTGTAGCAGGTAAATTCTGGGGGATTAGCGATTACCAAGATTTAGAGGATTTATTCTTTGCTATTAACAACAGATTATCCCGCAATGAGCATATCTTAGACAAACACGCTGACCCTATCTTAGCCGTTCCAGAAGGTATATTAGACCAGAATGGGCAAGTTAGAAAAGGAGATATTGGGGTAGTAGAATTACCACATAATCCTATAAGCGGTGAAGGTAGTATGCCTCAATATATTGTATGGGATAGCAAGCTAGAGTCATCATTTGCACAGATTGACGCTTTATTAGAGCAACTATGGATAATTTCTCAGATGTCCCCTAGCCTATTCGGTATTACCAAGTATGGAGTAGCAGAATCAGGGAGAGCCTTGAAATATAAGTTGATTAGAACTTTATCTTTGAAACACAGAAAACAGATGTATTGGGATAATGGTATAAAAAGTATTATTCAATCAGCTATTGAGTTTGCAAGAGTAAATGGATTAAAATCAGATACATTGACAGCAGGACAAACTGAAGTGCCACAGATTATTTGGAAAGACGGATTGATAGAAGACCAATTAGAGACAATCCAAGCTGAGAAAGAAAAATTAGATTATGAATTAACCACTAAAGAGGAAGCTATTAGCAACATAGATGGAATTAGCCAGTCTGAGGCTATGGATAAATTAGAAAGAATACAGGCAGAGATGACAGCTAAAGCTAAAGCTAATCCTTTCAATTTTGGAAGTATAGAAAACAACGACAATAACAACAACGACGAAGAAGACAATATAGAAAACTAATATATGGCACAGATAAAGCCAGAAGGTATTGTACAATCAGACCCGCAAGTTAAACTTATAGAAGCCATTGTAAAACAGGCTTATTTAGACATATTTCAACATATACAAGCTGGAAAAGATAGCCAATCAGTTAAAGTTAAGATTAAAGGTTTAGAAAAAATAGTAGCTGAATATGATTTAGATTTACAAGCTTGGGCAGATGTCACAGTCCCTGGGTTATATAAAGAAGGGATGGACAATGCAATCAAACAAGCTATAAAAGATAATATTGTATATACATTTGAAGATAAATTTGCAACTTTTCATCAACAAACCATACAGCTTATAGTCCAAAATGCTTATAAATACACCCAAAAGATAGCAGATGGATTAGAAGAGGCAGGAACATCAGCTATAACTGCAGAACAAGCAGAGAAAGTAGCAATACAAGTGGCTAGGGGTGAAATAGCTGGTAGTGACTTAAAAACTATTGCTAAAAATGTAGAAAATGAGCTAAGAGCCTCTTCCCTATCCGCTATCACTTATAAGAACGGTAGAAATGTATCGGTAGACGGTTATGCTAGAACATTAGCTAGAAGTATATTGACTGAGGCTCAGGTAACTGGTATCCAGAATACTCATATTGAAGAAGGTTATGATTTGGTACAAGTCTCAGACCACTTTGGAGAATGTGCTATTTGCAGACCTTGGGAAAATGAAGTTTTATCTTTGACAGGTAGAACTCGAGGGTATACAACTTTAGACAAAGCAAAAGAAGCTGGATTATTTCACTCTAATTGTAGGCACTCAATCTCACCATACTTTGAGGGATTGGCTTCTGTAAGTAAATTTTGGGATGTAGAAAGTCAATCATATATTAGCAAAGCAGATCCATTAGTAGAACAAGCAAAAATGATGAAATTAGAAGGCAAAACTTTTGCTGATTTTATGACTGTAAATAATATAAAAAATTATGGTAATATAAACATTATAAATGTTAATACAGTAAAAGAAGAATTTTTTATTCCAAGATTTCAACAAGGTGGATTTTTAACTCAAAAATCAGCTTCTGGAATATCTTATTTTGCACAAGATAGGATAAATGCATTAAATCAAGCATTGAAAATTTTTGCTAAAGTTGGGAAAGCAAATGTTAAAGATTTTAAGGGGGGTTATTCATTAGATAAAATTATTGATAATCCACTTTTGTTTGAAAAATATCCTAGATTAAAAGAACAAAATGTTGTTTTTGCCGATTTTCATACTGATAAAAAATATGGTTTGTATTATGATAATACTATTTTTATAAATTCTAAATTATATGAAAAAAACCCAATTAAATTAACAAGCACAATAGTTCACGAAGTTCAACATGTAAAACAAGATATAAATAAAATGGTTTCTATTAGTGAAGAAATAGAAAAAGGTAAAATTAAAAAAGCTTGGGATAGTCAAAGAGAAATAGACGCTCGTAGACAACAACAATTATTTGTAGAAAGCCAAGAATCTAAAGAAAAATTAAAAAAAGTGTGGGATTCTGTACAAGATATTTCTAAAGAAAATATCCTCAAGGCTTATGAGCAATTTACAACTAAAATTGGGATACAGCAATACAATAATATTAATGAAGCAATAAAGACAGGCGATAAGGCTAAATTAAGGCGAATTATTGCTAAAGAAAATAATCCTGAGATAAAAAACTCATTGCAAAGGATGTTGAAATACCTATAAAAGTCTCATTTGATATACTCACGATAACGGTTAGCTCACGATACGAGCGATTATCAATAACTCAACACTATGGAAGAGGAGACAAACACGCAACCTGTAAGCGATAATACAGAGGAGACCCAAAATGATACAGTACAAACTGAAGAAACCAAAACGATTAGTATCCCAAAATCAAGGTTTGATGAAGTCAATCGCGAGAGAAAACAGCTACAAGCTAGGCTCGCAGAGATTGAGAAGAAACAAGCTGAAGAGCAGGGAAACTATAAGGAATTGGCTACAAAATATGAAACAGAGCTAAATGAGCTAAAAAATTCATATAAACAAGCAAAAATTCAAAGTGCTGTAATATCAGAAGCCTCCAGATATAATCCTCAAGACATAAATGTAGTTATGAAGTTCATTGAAGAGGATAGCATATTGGACGAATCTGGAGATGTAAACCCACAGGCATTAGCAAGTGAATTTACCAGATTAAAAACAGAAATGCCATATCTATTCAAAGACAGTAGAATACAAAATGCTGGTAACTCCGCAGGGGGAAACCCAGAAAAAAGCAATGCTCCAATCTTTAGGGAGTCACAGTTAAAAGACAGCGATTTCGTAGCTAGAAATCTAAAGGCAATAACTGAGGCTACAGAAGAAGGGCGAATATTAATAGGACAATAATTAAATAACCACTATGGCTGGAGAAATAACAAAGTCATTACTTGACTCATTCATCCCTACAGTTGCTGCTGCTACTGCTATGGAGACCTTAAAAGAAAGAAGAGGGCTATCCCGATTTGTTAATACTGACTTCTCAAATGAAGTAAGACAATTTGGAGAAGCTGTAAAAGTTGGATTCTTGGGAGACTTAGGAACTGCTGATACTAAAGCTGCTGGATCTTCTTATGCTTTCACAGGACCTGCTGACTCAGATGTAACTATTACACTTGACCAACACAAATATAAGAGCGTTTTGATTGAAGATACTGGACGTGCATTAGCTCGACCTGATGTATTACAAGGATATATCACAGAAGCTATTCACTCAGTTTTGAAAGACATTGATGTATCTATTGCTACTTTAGGATTAACTTTCTCAAATACAAAAGATGAAACTTCTGCTCACTATGATGACATAGTATCTTTGAGAGAGACTTTAGTTGGGAACAAAGCTCCAATTGAGGGACCTTTCATCTATGCTGTATCTGCTAGCAAGTATGCCGACCTTTTGAAAGATGATGACATCAATAAAGTATTAAACTTCGGTGGAGCTGTAGCCCAGACCGCTAACCTACCACAAGTTGCTGGAATGTCAATCTTTGAGACTCAGTTAATACAGTCTGGAGGAAGCCCAGTAAGAAAATACAATATGGCTTTCCACAGAGATGCTATTGGACTAGCTATCAGACCACTTCCAGTTGATGGAGATGGAATGGGAGTAAAACAAGGTGTATACAATGACCCTATTTCTGGATTATCTATCCGATTAACAATGGGATATGACAATTCACTAGGTGGAATGACTGCCCGTGCTGAAGTTCTTTACGGAGTAAAGATAATGAGACAAGGATTAGCTGTAGCTTTGAAAGAAGCCTAATCTACCCTTACACTCATACTATTAAGAGCTTGAAATATAGCTCTTTTTAGTTTATACTCATAAATATAATTAAAAACACTATATGAAACCAAAAGTATACTTCTCAACCACTCCATTAAAGACCAAAATAGGTGGATTTGGCAATGTATCTAATGGTTGGTATGAATTATCCCAGAAAAAAAGCTCTAAGATAATTTTTGACACAGAAAACGACAATCAAGACATAGGATTTCTATATCACCAGCCTTGGCAAGTGCCTACACTTAAGAATTGTAAAAAAAAGGTGGGGTACTTTATGTTCGAGTCCACAAAATGCCCTCCAGACTGGAGAAAGTATATAGAGCAATGTGATGTAGTGGTTACACCATCAAAATTTGCCAGAGACATATTTTTTGACCAATTTGGCATTGAGAGTGTTGTAATTCCTCACGGAATAGACACAGAGATGTATAAATACCAGAAAAGAGAGAAAAAACCTTACTTTTGGTTCTTACATTATAATGGATTTGATTTTAGAAAAGGATTTGACATTGTGATAGATGCCTTCACTGCTGAATTTGGACAAGACGAGCCAGTTAGATTGACTATAAAATCATTTAGCGGGAATAACTATCCATATTCCAATCCAAAGATAGATACAATTATTGGAGAAAGCACTAGAGAGGAATTATTAGAGTTATTAGGTAAACATCATTGTTTTGTATTCCCCTCTCGGGGTGAAGGTTTTGGTATGACACCATTAGAAGCTATGGCTACTGGACTTCCGGTTATAATTCCTAATGCCCACGGATTAGCTACATATTTTGATGATAACTATTGCTATGGGGTAGATTATCAGTATTCTAAGGCAAAATATATGCGAGAGGACTATGATAAACACGATTTAGGTATATGGGTAGAGCCTACAATAGAAAGTGTCAGAAAACAGATGAGACAAGCCTATAATGACTGGAAAAATGACACTGGACAATATGCAAAAGGGCTGGATAAAGAAAGAGCAGACTATGCAAGTCAATTCTCATTACAAAATTCATTTGAGCAATTAGAGGACTTATTTTTAAGTCTCATATGATAAGATAGGGATAATAAACCTACTTATTATGGCATTAAATATAATATTATCCCACCCAGACCAAGACTCTTATGTAACTGTAGCTGAAGCAGATAGTTATCTTAGTATAAAAACTCAACACACTATTTGGAGTTCATTAAATAATACAGCTAAAGAAGGGTATTTGAGACAGGCTGCAATCCAGATGGACTCATTTAGATATAAATCTATAAAGCTATACGAGAGAGCAAAAGATTATAGGAAAGAACAAGGTTTGGCATTTCCAAGATATTTTTTTGAGGATTTATTCCAAGGTAGAGTTGTCTCAGCTACTGCCACTACATTTACAATTAATGACTATTTGACTTCTGAGAATACTCCAGATGATGTATTTAATGGAGGAAGTGTAATTATTCAAGAGGGAACTGGAAAAGGGCAAACTTTAGCTATTACAGATTGGGTATATTCTACAGGAACAGGAACAGTTGCAGGATGGTCAATCCAGCCAGATAACACTTCTCAGGTGTTATTAGTATTGCCAATAGACAAAAAAGTAAAATATGCACAGATGGAACAGGCTTTCTTTTTGGCTGAATTACAACAATCTAATATAGAAGAGATATTATTAGGAGTATCTAGTTATAAAATAGGAGATTTATCTGAGACTTATGATTATAGAGCTATGGCTTCTAATTTATTAGTCAATGGAGTTCCATTTTCTCAATCTGCTCAAGGGTTTCTCAAAGGTTTAATTGATAGAACAGGATATATAGCTTATTAGTATGATTAACTTAACTAAATATCTTAACCAAGGTTTAACTCGTAAAACTAGGACTTCTTATGATAAATACGGTAAGTCTAATACGACCAGTTCTAATTTTGATGGAAGATTAGTAGCTTTAACAATTCAAAATAGGGGTCTACAAGCTAAGCCTTTAGATTATGATGTAGAAGTTTGGATGGAGCCAGACCAAGCAATGTTAATTGATGACATAATATTTGATGGGACAGTTAATTATAGGGTTATCCAAGTAAATGAATATAGGGCTAAAAATGGAGATATACACCATAAAAAAGCCTTATGCCAGAAATATGTCTAAGATTATAAAGAATACTATTACTCCGAACTTAAAGAAGCTTAAAAGCCTAAATTTAGTCCAAGAATGGGGGTATATATGTTCAGGAGAATTACTTAGACTATCTCGAATGCAAGTCCCATTTGGAATAACTAAAAATAGAGGTAGATTATCCCAGTCTGGTAAAGTAAAGAAGTTTGGTGAAAATTGGGGAGTGTCTTATAATACAAATTATGCTTTATATCAGCACGAGGGAATGAGAAAAGACGGAAGTCGAATAGTTAGAAGATGGAATAATGGTAGAAAAAGCAAATATTTAGAGGATCCGCTCAAAGAAAATATGAGAATGTGGGATACCGTAGCCAATAAAGTATTAGCAGACGAATTAAAAAAGAAATTATGACATTATTATCTGATTTAGCCACCTATATTGATACCAATACCAGCTTAACAGTTGGAACTGATTTATTTATCGGGACATTACCAGCTCAGCAAGATAATTGTGTCGGTATATTTCAAACTGGAGGTGTACAACCTACCACATACTTAGATATTAAAAAACCTACTATCCAGATTATAGTTAGAAATACCAATTATGAGACCGCTCAGCAATTAAGTTATACAATCTATGACCTTATACATCAGAAAATAGGTGGTACAATTGGAGCTACTAATATGTACACTATATTTGCACTACAAGAGCCAACTGAGATAGGGGAAGATGAAACTGGAAGGGCTATTTTTACTTGTAATTATGTATTTGAGATTAGGTAAAGTCTCATATGCTAATATAATGGTATATCAATAATTTATTCACAACTATGGCAATGTCAGATATAAATGTGGGATATGCAACAGTTACTTACGGAGGGGCTTCTCTTGGAGAGACCGAAGGAGAGGTAACAGTAGAAATCACCACTCAAAGAGTAATGCAATCTTCAGACACATACGGAGCAGAAACTCCTTATGATATGATTGAGATTGGAAGGCAAATGAAAGTAACCGTTCCTCTATCCGAGTATGCAATTGCAACTATGCAGAAGATTTTGCAAACCGAGGTAACAGAAAACGGAAAGTTAGAAATTGGAAGAGTAGTTGGAGCTTCAACTAGAGCTTTTGCTGCTAAGTTAGTTGTTCACCCAGTTATAAAGGGAAGCAACACTGGTTCAGATATAGTTATCCATAAGGCAGTTGTATCTAGTGAAACCATCTCAGCAATCTTTGCTAATGATGCAAGAAATCCTATTGAAGTTGAATTTACAGCTTTATTAGACACTGGAAACACCGAAGGAGTATTGGGATATATTGGAACTCCTGCTTAATCTATTAACTTTATATAAAACACATTTATGTTAGAAATACAACCGATTACACTTAATGATGTCTTTGCTTTATCTAGTAAACTATCTGGGATAATCAAGGAAATAAAAGAAGTAGAGGTGCAAGAGAATATGTCAGTAATGGTATTATCTAACCTTGAAAAGTTTATGCCTGTATTGCCTATTTTCACCAATGGGCAGTTATCTGAAGAGGATATAAGAAAGCTATCATTAAAAGAAGTTGTAGAGTTAGTAGACAGAATATTAGAGATTAACGAGATTGACCAAGTTGTGGGTTTATTTCAACAAATAGCCAAAAAAGTACAACCGTCAGTGAAGAAATAGACTTCAGGAAGGTTATCTTACAGCTATTTGCTCAATATTATCATTACACAAAGACAGCCACCCTAGAATTAACTATAGGGGAGGCTGTTTATTTTTATAAGTGTATAGAAAAGATAGAAAAAAGAAATCAATTAGAAAAGATAGATGATTATCTGATGTACACTAATATAGTTATCCAGCCACATCTTAAAAAAGAACATCAAGGTAAATTATCTAAGCAATTATTAAAAGCTAAGGAAAGTATAAATCCACCAGCACCAAAATCTGAAGAGGAAATAGACAAAGGATTAGAAAGATTAAAACAGTTGCTTTAGTCTCATATGGTAAAGTATGTATAAATAAGCAAATATTATGGCATTATCTGTAGGAGAAGTAATCGCAACATTTGACGCAAATATAAAAGGGTTTGAAGCTGGAGTAAAAAAAGCCGAAAGCCAAATGAGTAGTTTTGATAAAGCCGTATCTGGTGCTGGTAAAAAAATAGGAGAATCTTTTAAGGCAATTGGAGCCGCCGCAGTAAAATATAGTAAAATTGCTGGGGCAGCAGGGGCTGCATTTACAGTGTTTGGAGTAAAAACCGCTGCAGATTTACAATCATTATCTACTAGCTTTGAGACTTTAACAGGGAGTGCTGAGAAGGGGAGAAAAGTCTTTATGGACTTAAAAAAGATGGGAGCCGCAACTCCATTTGAAATTACTGATTTAGCAAAAGCTACTCAGACAATGTTAGCTTTTGGAATTAGTGTAGATAAAACTCAGGGGTATTTACAAATGCTTGGAGATGTTTCTATGGGTAATAAAGATAAATTATCTGGGTTAGCACTTGCTTTCTCACAGGTACAGTCCACAGGTAGATTGATGGGACAGGATTTACTCCAGATGATCAACCAAGGGTTTAATCCATTGACTATTATTGCTCAAAAAACTGGGAAATCTATGTCAGTTCTTAAAAAAGAGATGGAAGATGGTAAAATATCTGCTGAAATGGTAGCTGATGCCTTCAAGACTGCTACTTCTGAAGGTGGATTGTTTTATAAAGGAATGGATAGAGGAGCTAAGACTTTGGGTGGTACATTCTCAACCTTGATGGATAATGTAAAAATGATGGCTGCAGGTTTAGCTGGATTATCTGAGGAGGGGACAATTGTAGAGGGTAGCTTATTAGATTTAACACAAAAAGGAGTTAATGTACTTAATGAAGCTCTTGGTAAAATAGATTGGGTAAAAGTTGGGCAAGATATTACTAACAATGTAAAAAAAGCTATAGATGATACTTCTACAGCTATAAAAAATCTTATAAATTGGTATAAAGATCATAAAATAGAAGTAGATTTAGTAGTGGGATTATTGATTGGGTTTGCAACAGTTTGGGGGACAGTTAAAACTGCTATTTGGGCATATAATACAGCAATAATTGTAGCATCAGTTGTGACAGGAGCATTTGGGGCTGTGGTTGGGTTTGTGCTTAGCCCTCTTGGGATTATTGCTATAATTATTTCAGTTTTGATTGGGCTTGGGTATGCTTTGTGGCAAAACTGGGACAAATTAACTGCTAAGGGTACATTTTTAGGAGATAAAATACAATGGGTTAAGGATAGATTTAATCAATTAAAAGACTCTATCAACGGGATGATCCAAGCACTTGGAAATATTAGAATGCCAAAAGCATTGACTGATATTTTTAATAAAATAAAAGGATTAGGAAATGTTCCTGGATTAGGTGCATTATTTGGAGGAAGAGGAAGAGTACCTGGATTTGCTAATGGAGTTAGAAACTTTGGCGGTGGATTAGCTGTAGTAGGAGAACAAGGCCCTGAACTTGTCAATCTACCAAAAGGAGCTGATGTGTTTACTAATCAGGAAAGCAGACAAATGGTTGGAGGTGCTGGTATCACAATTGAAAATATGAATATTAAAAATGGAGCTGATTGGGAATATGGCGCTCAGTTCTTAGCTCAAAGATTAAGATTATCATAATGGCAACAGAAACATTACAATTTAACGGTATTACAGTTGGAATAGGGGGAAACTATCACCTTGAAACTTTAGAGGGCTTATTGCTAGGAAATATTGAGTTTAACAGCTATCTTATACCTCAGACTAATAGCTCTAAATTTATCTCTAACTATATTAAGTCTAAGATTATTACTGTAGATATAGGAGTTCGTGGAAATGATCTAGCTGACTTTTATGTCAAAAGAAAGGCTTTGCTTAATGCTGTCTATCCTCAGGCTAATGAATTAGTAGAATTTACATATACCACAGATGAAGGGGATATTTATGTATTTAGTGGAGCTTTGAGAGGTGTTCCTGCTGAAAATACAAGGTCAGGAGCTTATCAGGTGCTTGGTTTCTCATTTTATATCCCAGATGGGCAAATTAGAGGAAATATACTTAATTCTCAGACATTATCTCAGGCTGGTGTAGCAACTGGAGCTGTATTGCCTTTCACATTGCCAGTTTTATTAGGAACTGCCACTGGTGGAGCTACAATTAACAATGCAGGGAATGGATATGCTCCGCTTAATATAACTATAAACGGGCCGGGAACAAACTTTACTATTCTTAATCAAACAACTAATCAATCTATTAGTATAGACAATATATCTCTTATTGCTAACCAAACTATAGAAATTGATGGAACTGCTCAGACTGTAAACCAATCTGGTGTTTCTATATATCAATATGTAACTAGTGATTCGGTCTTTCCTACTTTGGCTCCTGGAAATAATAACCTTGCTTTTTATGTAGATAGTGGAGCAACCTCAGACACTAAAGCAGTAATAACTTGGTATAACACTTATGTTGGAATATAAATATATACTTTGGGACTTCAAAACTGGTGCTAAGGAGATATTTAGCGAGGCAACCAATAGAAGTTACTCTTATCAGCTAAACAGGGCTGGCAAAGCTAGTTTTACCCTTCCTATAACCTCTGAAAGATTGAATACCTTTCCAATATATTTAGGAGTGACTAGATTATTGATTTATAGGGCTAATGTTTTGATTTGGGCTGGTGTGGTCTGGGAAATGGAGGAAAATGCTTCAATAGACGAAGGTACAGTTAATTTACAATGTGTCGAGATATTCCATATATTATCTGAGAAAAGATACACCTCAAACACATATACAGCCACAGACGCTGGTCAGATAGCTTGGGGTATTATAAATACAACACAAGGGCTGACAGGTGGCAATTTAGGGCTTACACAGGGTACTATAGAGGCAACTCAGAATAGAGATAGAACATATTTAGATGAAAAGATAGGAGAGAAGATTATCCAATTAACTGAAGTTATAAATGGCTTTGACTTTCTTATAACTCCTAGCATAAAAATAAACACCTTAGGGGTCTTTAATGTATTTAGTAAACGAGGAAGTACAATCACAAATATACAATTAGAATATGGAGATGGCCTCAGAAATAATATACAGGCTTGGCGACGAGCTAGAACATTATCTGATATGGCTAACAGTATAGTGGTAGAAGGTGAAGGATTAGGAGACGCAAGGCTAACCTCAACTGCTACTGACTCAACTTTAATTTCAGCAGTGGGATTGCTTGAAGACAGAGTGCAAGAGAAGTCTATATCTTTACAAGCTACCTTAGACACAAGAGCTACAGAGGTATTGAGAGTCAAGAAAGCAGAGCAACCTATTTATGATTTAACTCTTAATAATGCTTTTGATGATTTTGGGGAGTATGATATAGGAGATATAGTTTCAGTTAAGATTAAAAGTGGCTATGTCAATATAAATACCAATATGAGAATATATGGAATAGAAGTCAGGATATCTGATGATGGTGAAGAGCAAATAAAATTAACCGTATCAACTATAATCTAAAACATATGAGTACAAGTATACAAGAACAGGATTTAATTCAAACAATAAAACATTTAGAGCAGAGGATAAGTGATTTAGAAAGACAGCAGAGGACTATTGCAAGTAGTAATAGTGCTGTTGTACAATCTCCAAATCAAGCTTCAACAATTAATCTGTTAAATACAAACCCATTTATTATATTAGCTGATCCTTTAGGGACTCCAAATGCTAGGGGATTAGAACTTAGCCAAAATAAAATTTCTTTACAAGGATCTAATGCAACTGGAGATATTCAAGGTCCTAATATGGATATTACTTGGGATAGTTGGAGTGGACAAATTAATTTTCCAGATGTAGATGTTTATATTGGTAGCAGATTAATATAAATACTTTCTAGTCTCATATGATAAACTAAAAACAATTAAGTTAATTATATGGCAATAGATGTAAGTTTTAGAGACGGTTACTCCACCTCAGCACAAGATTTATCAAGGTTCAATAAAAACTTCCTTATCAATGAGGGAGT
>Ga0129333_10000492_pt1 | contig 32477 bp, 46 predicted proteins | sample CPB6_08_DNA_FD_94474 | JGI IMG/M metagenome (GOLD analysis project Ga0129333, IMG submission 94474) | Freshwater to marine salinity gradient microbial communities from Chesapeake Bay, USA - CPBay_Sum_0.6_0.8_DNA | ecosystem: Environmental > Aquatic > Marine > Coastal | place: USA: Chesapeake... | reverse complement strand
AGCGTCAAGCTCTCCTTTCAACATCTTTTCAATGCTCTGAAACATAGTTTTTAGTGGCTCGTGTCCACTAGCTGTCCCTCCAAATACTTTCAACCGCTCCCCTTTTGGTCGCACATTATCGTACACAAGTGTAAGCGTCTCAACAGTTTCCATTTTGGAAACACTCAGCACCCACATGAAGTTTCTGAATGCATCGACCCAGCCCTCCTTGCTGTCGCCGATGGTGATGGTGACGTCTTTCCCGCTCCACTGGATATCCCCATTTTTGCCGTTAACCCCTGCGAATTCGTAGTCTTTATGCACAATGCGTTGCGGAAGATGTAGCGGCGCAAGTAACTTTGCGTTATCCTTGGAGCAGGAGAAACCAACGCCCGTGCCGATGAGTAACAAGTAAAACAGGTCGCACATGTCCTCCCATGTCCGTATCTCAACAAATGCGCAATTGAAGTTGCTTAGTGGATACTTTTTTGACGCTTCCGTTCCTCCTACCCACAACGTGCGTCCGCTCAAAAACTGTTTCAGGTTGAACATGTTGTGAAAAATCTCCTGCGCCTCCTTTTCCATGCGCCATAGTGCTGCGTATGTCACACCCCATTTGCTTATTGTTGACTGCGATCGCCGATGCATTCGCTCCAATCCCACATTGTACTCAACGGCTCGCACGCACGTTTCCTTCCACGTTTCACGGCGACCAAGTTCAGGTAGCCACCGTGAATACGTGCGGTAGTAGACAAAGCTGGATAGTTCGTTCATGTGTTCGGGCGCATCGGGGTAGTGCTGTAAAAACTCTTCACTTAGAAAGCCCACTATCTTTCCCCTCCGTTCATCTTGTCAAACTGCGCTTGCGTCAGTCTCCGTCTTGCTATCCTGACCGCTAAAAAATTCAACGCTACGGCTATATAGTAGAAGATTCGTTTCTTCATCTTCTTCACTCCCACATGTTTTTTGACTTGCCGAATTCGCTTACAATCTCATCAATCAGTAGCTGCCCCCTATCAGTCTTTTTCAGTTTCCGATACGCCTGCATCCACTCGTTTGCTCCCTCGCCAAAGCACTCACGTGCAACCTCCCACAACTCCGCATCATGCTCCAACAATAGTTCATACATGCGTTGCACAACGCTCCTCGTGTTTCCCTGTGCGCCATGTGTCCATATGCGTTGTGGAAACACCGCCTGCATCAGTGTTGCGAAGTTGAATTGTATCACAAATTCGTTCATCGTTGCTCCACACGGCATCGCCGAACGCGCCACCTGCGGTGACTCTTTGTGCGCTAATTCTCTGTACCAATTGTACGCCTCTTTTACAATGGTACCGACAAATGAAGGTTGTTTCATTTTATCCGTGGGCATCACCCAACCGCTGGATAATTTCGCTCTGTTCCCACACGTTACACGCATATTCCTTGTCGTGTACGTGGTGAGGTGGTCGTACACCTCTTTTGATACGCCATTGAATGAAAACTCCACGGATTCACCACGAAACACCTCCAGTGTGTGCCCCATCCGCAAAATGTTTAGAGGACGGCGTATGTTATCCCGATCCTCCTTGCCAAGGTAAATCGCTGCATTCCTCGCTAGATTGAGCCGTAGCGGATCGCTGTATCGCACGATTCGTATATCCATTGTCCCGCTCCTTTGCTGTGTGAAGAGGGGCGAACCCCTCTGTTTAGTCCGTTTCTTTTTCTAGCTTGTCAATCTTTATATACATTTTGTCAATCAATTTTTGTAACTCCTCTTCATGCTCCATTATAATTTTTTCCAATTCCGCCTCGTCTACACCGTAGTACTCTGCATATTGTTGATAAAGCCGTTGTCTATACGCTTTATCAACGATTTCCGTAGCATTAATTTTGACTACCATCGAGCCCCACGTCCTCTCTGAATTTTTTGCTTTTCAGTAACTCGTCGACAATGTTTTTCAGGTCGTCCATGCTTACTTCGAACTCTTCGTCTTCGTCCTCGTCATCCTCTTGTAGCAGGATATCCTCGTGTATCGTGCGGTTGACAAAGTCGTGTAGTTTAGGATTGCTTTCGCTTTTGGCGTGGGCGATGAGCTCATCCAAGTCAACCACTTTCTCGTACCCCTCAATCGTTCGAACCGCCCCAAGCCGTAACGTTGGATTCCATAAATAATTTTGCATCGGTACAACCTCCCTTGTTTTATCTTACAAGTTTATTGTAACATATGATGGCGACGATGTCAACCGCATTTTAAAAAAAAGGGAAAGTTTTTTTTCACTTTCCCATGTTGACTTTTTACGGACGATATAGCTGCATTGTGATATTCAATGCTCCTGAAACGCCTTCTGTTGCTGAAAACTCCTTTATTATACCTTTGAAAACCACTCCATTATCGCACTTACATATAACCTCGTCCATGTGCAATAGCTTTACAAGATCTTCGCCCTTTCCATGAATAGTCGTTTCCAAAACACCTGCATTTCCTTCAATATACTCGATTTCTCCATCACTTCGGATAGCGACTTTGTTTTTGCCTTTGCCTATGACAATATAATGCGGAACGGCGTACTCGTTTATAATTCTGGTTTCAGGAGATCGCATCCCAGTGATTGACCATGACTCCCAAAAAGTTTCGATTGTGCCGTTTATCATAACCTTCATCATAGAAAGTCCAACGCCGTATCGCTTGGCTTCACTGCGAATTGTGTTAACTCCGACAAGTCTACTCCCGACGCTCCGAAAGATTCTCCATCTTCCGTTTTCATCACTGCCAAAAGCTGCGCATAAACGCCGTGTTTCATATTCTTGTGGCTGTGCGGGTAAAAGTCCACCACCGCTACGCCGTAGCATCCGCTGTAAAACTCGTCTTGTGTAGCAGGCTTTGCGTATTGATTGAGTACCGTAGGCTGCTTGACGTTTGAGGCGTTGATGTAGTACTTCCCTGCATAGTTTGGATCTTCTGGTCGCTCCGTGTCGCCGTCTCTTAGGCAAATGTCAAGCTTCGTTGGTTTCTTGCCGCCCCATTTCTTCGGGATACCCTCGTCAATGGCAACTTGTAGAGCTTCTTTTATTTGCTTCACTAGTGCTTCGTCTGACTTTTCAATCAACAGCGATACGCTGTACTTTGGAGTATTGTCGCCAAAACCTCGTGGCTCGAATACGTGGGCGTAACTAAATCTTACATTATTTAACGTTGCTTTCATGGGTTCATCCGCTCCTTGGTTTCGTTTGGTTTCGTTTGGTTTCCTACGGTTTTCTACGGTTTCCTACGGCTTCACACAAGCATACGCATCGCCCCCCTCAAAAGCGTTATACCCTATACTACCACATCGGCGACTCAACTGCAATAGCTGAAACGGCTTTTTTATAAAATTTTTAGAAAGTCGTGAAACGCCGACATCTTTGTTGCATCGTTTTTTAACTCTTCCAATCGATCCACTCCGCATAGCTTAACGAGTGCCTTCACCTGCGCCATTTTTCCGTTGCTCACCTTCTGCTTAGCCAACGCATGAACAACTTCATAAGTCGTCGACTCGATCCACGCTCCTGTAAAGCTATCCACCACCTCCTTCACAGCGTCGACTTTTTCTTGCGGTGAATGAACGCCGCTCAACACGGCGTCTATACTCGTTAAAATGTCGTATACTTCCCTGCGATTCATTTCATCCTCCTCTTCACCACAGGAGCGCCTGCTCGCTCTCCGATGTAAAATTGTAGCACGTCTTTTCCGACGATTTTTTCAAGTGAGGCGACGCTTTTCATATCTTTATAATCCGCTTCATCGTGCCCGAGCTCTTTTAGTTTTTTAATCAATCCATCCACGTCAGTGATAAACCTTGTTTTGTTTCCGTCTACTAGCTTGACGTTTTCGAATTCGTGCCCCTGCGTCATCGCATAGTGTGCATATTCCTTAACTTCTTTGAGGAATTTTGAAAACTCATCGTGACGCTCCATAATCTTGTCAATCATTTGCAGTTTCGTACCTTCCGTGACCGCACGATACTGCCCACATGCTTCAACGACTCTTTCAAACAATTTGCCGTTTCTTGCTACGCATGTGCTTTTGGCAGGGCAGTATCGGCAATGCGTCCCGAGCGCATACTCTCCGTAGCTACCAAGTGCGATTTGTGCAGAGGGCAACAACTTTTCTGTTTTCCAGTTTTCCAGTAATTTGCGTGATAACGTGAATTCGTCGATGTTTTTTAGTCGTGGCTGATAGATAATCATAGTAACCGCCTTCACGTGATCCAAGCCATCCAGTGTATCAAGTGCAGCGCAAGCATATATCATCAGCTGCGAATTCCATGACGCTTCCACTGGATACATGCCGTATTTCAAGTCGATGATGTAAAGTGTAGCTCCTTTTACGCCTACGATATCCGCCGTTCCCCAGCAATCCTTTTGTTCCTTAATGTATAAAGTTTTTTCGCTGTACACCGTGTCAAAGTCAAAACTTTTCACATACTCCACAAAATCATCCGCTGCGCTTTCAATCACCTCAACATCTTCTGCGTCTTTCCCTGCAAACTTCTTTTCAACCGCTGCATGAACCTTGGACCCTAGTTCCGCTGCGCTCGTGTCACGTGGCATTTTATGGGGCACTTCTTGACATTCTCGTATCGATGCGGGGCAAGCCATCCACCGATACGCCGCACTAGGCGATAGTAATGCGTGCTTCTGCGTCATCTCTTGTCACCTCCTCCAAAGATATTGCTTGTGTCAATCTCAACGCCTGAACCGCTTAGGAACGTTTTCACAGCGTCGATGTTGAAGAAACGGAAAGCTCGACTCTGATTTGCGTTGCGAAAAAAGCGTTCATGGCTACCCTCGCTAGGCTCGAATAATTTTGATTCCCCTAGTACCTCTGCGATGCTTTTGGCGACAACGTAGCTTGGTACCTGCGCTCCACGCTCAATCCGTGACATCGTTTCCTGCCTTACCCCGATGCGTTCCGCCAATTCCAATTGCGTCATCCCCATGTCACGACGCTTTTCTGCAATAAGAATACCCATAATGCGTGTTCCCCCTTTTATTTTGTCGCCATGTTCCCTTGCGACTTGATACCATTGTATCATATGATTGTGATAGCGTCAAGCGCATATATAAAGTTTTTTGAAAATTTTTTTTGACGCAAAAAAGCCACCACGTTGGAGCGGGATAACGTGACGGCTTTCATATAATGTATCACTTTTTAGCTGTTTTGTATACGTCTATTATCCCTTTGAGGATACACTGCGCCACGAGCGCACGATATGCAGGACTCTTCAGCAGGTTGCACTCTGTGCGGTTTGTCATAAACCCCGCTTCTACGAGTATCGTGGGGCAACGTGAGGCGTTGAGAATGTGAAGATACTTGCGCTGCTTCACTTGTCTATCACGTAACTTTGTACCTTGCACAAGGCGACGCTGTACCGCCGTTGCGATTGCAAAGTCATCACGGTAGCGATCGCTTGTCGCATCACCGTCACGGATCAGTGTTTCAATTCCGCCCGATGCGTTCCACTCGTTGCCAACGGCGTTGGCGTGTATACTAATGAAGAGATTCGCTTTTTTGGCGATCGCCTCGTTGCATCGGGCTTGCAGGGAAACATCCGAGTTTTTCTCGTCAGTTCGAAAAAAAGTACACTTGTATCCGCTTAACAGCTTTTCGAGTTCATCCGCTACTGCGCTGTTAAAATGATACTCTCGTAGCGTTCCATCGGGCGATCTTTTTCCTGCTGTTTCAGGACCGTGACCAGCATCAATTGCTATAATCATCGTCTTTTTCCTCCTCTTCTTCAAAATTTTTCACTATTTCCCTAAACTCACGGAACGTTATTTCGTGCGTTTCTCTCAACCCCAGTTGCCTTTCGATGCGGTTGATAGAACGCTTCATGCGATGCAGCGTTCCGTCATTTTTCACGCACAACCCCAAAACAAAAAAGCTGATCGCACAGGTAAGAAACGCCAATGCCTCGAATAGCCCACCGAAAGGGCTATCCATTTTTGTTTTCCGTTTTAGCGAATACGTCCATAACTTTTACGAGTTTATCAGGTACTGGTAAGCCAATGTTTCTATAGTTTTCTATTACACTCATAAACTCATTTGCTATGAAAAACGCTATAACCCCTGTGCACACAACATATGTTCCCAAATAGATGTCAACTTGATGAGCGAACGCTACTAGTGCGACAATGGATATTTTTTTTATAACGCCAATGTGTGCCTTTTTCGATGATACACTTTTATTCACGATGGCAGCCGATACACCACTGATGTAGTCTAGCAGCATCACTGCGAAAAGTAGCTTATGAATCTGTGTTATTTCTCCAAAAACCGCCGTTACTGTGGCAAAAATCGATGCCATAGCGATACTCACCCCCACACGATTAACGTTTACTTTTGTTAAAATGTGTTCCACATGCGCCCCTCCTGTGTATAAATATTTTACAACGTTTATACTAAAAACGCAATTTACTGCGTCCTCGCTAAGCGGAAGCCGATACTCGTGTAGATGTTACTCGGTGCGTGGCTGAAGACGCTGCTTACGATCATGTAGCTGCTGTCATTGCCCCAGCTACCGCCCCGGATCCCACGGTTTATCCCCCCCGTCGACGTAAACTGCCACTCCCACACGTTCCCACTCACGTCGTACATGCCCAATGCGTTTGCACGTTTGCCTCCCACCGCTTTCGCAGCCCCGCCACTGTTTGCACTGTACCACGCCACCGCTTGCGTCTCTGTGGCGTTGCCTGTGTTTTCCGTTGCCCCACTCGCATAGTTTCCTGGCGTCCAATAATACGTCACCCCGTTGTTCACGGTCGCAATGCGTTGTGTAGCAAGACTGCCCACCGTCGGCGGTGTCGTCCCCAACCATCTTGCCGCCATTTCCCACTCATTTGCTGTCGGCAACCGATAGCCGTTTGAATTTATTTGCACCGCACTGTCAAGTGTGCTTGTCGCTGTCCCATCCTTCAACACATCCCCATTGCTGTCCCGATACACGGGCACGAGTCCCGTCCGCTCCGAATACGCATTCAACCACACGACGACGTCGTACCAACGCACACTCGCAATCGGCAACGTCGTGCTGCCTGCATTCGTTCCTTGGTTTATACCCGTATACCCGTTCGCTAATGCCCACGTCCGCACTTCACTCCAGAGCGCACCCGTCACCTCCATTGCTCCAATGTAAAAGTTCGGAATTGACACGCTTGTGATTGTCTCCACGCTACCAATCGGCATAGACGTAATCAATGATGCGGGGACGAGTGCCATCGTCTGTCCAAAGCTCACCGTCACAATGCCACTGCTATTTACTATCGTTTTCCCCAGCCGCAACATCATCGGTGTCACCCACTTCCCGCACTTCCTGCACTTCCTGCACTTCTTGCACTTCCTGCACTTCCTGCACTTCCTGCACTTCCTGCACTTCCTGCACTTCCTGCACTTCCTGCACTTCGTCATAACTTCCAGTCAAAATATATTTTTTTTCGGCAGCTGTAATGTGACCATCCGCATAAAACTTTTCTAGCTTTTCCAATGAAAACAAGTTTTTAACGTATAATTTTCTAAGAATATTTACAATCGGCACTACAAAACACCCCTTTCAATTAATTCCATAACTAGTGTTTCATGTGCAGACTCTTCTGCTTGTTGTCTAAGGGTAGATGTGTATGCATCGTGATTCAACTGAACCTGTGAAACAAGTGTTGATTTAATTTGTTCAATTGCATCACTTTTAGCTAAATCGCCTATAACGCTTTGGCTGTGTGGAGCGGGGGTGTCGTCCGTGACAACGATACTGTGTATCACTCCACTTTTGAGCACCGCATACAGTGATTGTCCATCTTGCAATTGATACGATGACTCGATGATTTCTGGAGATTGTGTGAGGAACGGCTCTTCACGGTTAAAGTGCACCACCGTATATACCGATTTACATGCGTCGTATATTTCCTGTTGGTTGCATGCGTCATGTATGCTTTTCAGTGTCTCATCAGACGCATACAAATGGCTTGTATCCGTTGTAAACTGTTTCAACGTGTATAGTATCATGGTAACACCGTAATCGTGTTGTAGGTTACTTTCTGCGCTACACAGCGACCCGAGGCGAGCTGTATATTCGTGAACCGTCCGTACAGTGTAAAGCCTGCAGGGAAAGCGGCACCGCCGATGGTGTTGCCCGTGATTCCCGTTCCAGCCAAAGAGAGTACAACGGATGCGTCTAGAAACTGTATCGCAAAAAACACTTGCCCAGCAGGGGGAGTATGCGCCACTGTATCAGTGATATACTCGAAACCGTCGAAACCATATGCGCCATGCTCTGCATCTGCGTGGTTGAATGATGTGGAGTCTTCTCTAAGGTATCGCCCAGTTTTTTCTGCCAAACCCGAAACTTGTACCATCGTTTAGCCCTCCCACTTTTCGTTTGTAATTGCTGTGTACTCCGTTGCCGTGATAATTCCTTTTTTTACTGCATTGCCAACCATTTGTTTACTCCACATCCCAAGAGTAAAGTATTTTTTTATCGTTTCAAAATTCATTTTAGTTGCCCTCCTGCATCATAATCATGTAGTCAAGCCGTGCCACAATCGCTTCACTTGTATCGACAACAGGAGCTGGTGGAGGCGGTGGAGCGTTGAGGAGCTCCTCAATCAATGCAACGGCTTTTGCAGGATCGCTTTCGGTAATGGAGTAATTTTGTTTCAGGATTCCAAGATTATCAAACGACTGCAGTACACCGTTTACCTCTGAAATGACGACTGTACAAGATGGATTCTCTGCCCATCCCCACTTTTCAAACACTTTTTCGGGGGTAAACTTTTCACCGACTGGCGGATACAATGTTCTCTTTTTATCCCATATCGTATATTTAATCATACTGCTGTCACCGTTCCTTTTTTGAATTTTATATAGCCAGTAATTGGAGTTGTTAGTGATAAAGTGGTTTGTACTGTTACAGTCGTTTCGGTTGTAGCAGGAGAGAATAGATGTTTCGAGCCTGCAGGGATTGCGATTGAAATGCTACCGCCTGTCGAGACGTTAAAATCAACCTTCGTGTATCCGCCGCCGATTAAAGATATTCCTGCCGCCATATGCATGCCCCCCCCTTTTTTTTATATAGCGGTGATTGTTCCCTTGCGATGTTTTACATAGCCACTTATGGGAGCGGATAAAGTTATTGTAGTTTGTGTGCCAACTGTCGTTTCAGTTGTAGCAGGGGAAAATTGGTGTTTTGAGCCTGCGGGTATTGGAATGCGCAACGTAGCGGAATATGCGTCAACAACACTTGTGATTGTTCCAGTGTTTCCAAATGCGTCCGAACCACCACCAAAAAGCGCATAGTTTCCAATTGTTGCTCCAGCAAGATACGCTCTCTGAACCGTCATCGTTGGCGGTGTACTGCGTACAAGCGATGCGTCGTAAGCGTCTACTGTAGATGAGGCAGTTGATGAACCAGCCGTCGGTTGTCCTCCCGCAAAATAAGCGTAATTTCCTACGCTAGTTGCAGAAAGTATCGCTCTCGCTACGCTTAATGCTGTTGGTGTCGTCCTCACAAGCGACGTGTCATATGCGTCGACCGTTGCGCTAGAAGCAGCATCCCTACCTCCACCAAAAAGTGCATAATTGCCCACACTTGTCGCTGCTAAGAAGTACCTTGCTACACTCAGTACAGTTGGCGTCGTCCTCACAAGCGACGTGTCATATGCGTCAACGGTTGCGCTAGAAGAAGGCGTATACCCACCGCCAAAAAGCGCATAATTTCCTACGCTTGTCGCTGCTAAATAGTACCTGGCTACGCTTAGTGCTGTTGGCGTTGTCCTCACAAGCGACGTGTCGTAAGCATCGACAGTTGCGGAAAAAACACCCCCACCGAAAAGCGCATAATTTCCTACACTTGTCGCCGCTAAAAAATTCCTAGCCACACTTAATGCTGTTGGCGTTGTCCTTACTAAACTGGTATCGTATGCATCAACTACTGCGCTAGAAGAGCCTGTGTTTCCTCCGCCGAAAAGCGCATAATTTCCTACTCTTGTCGCTGCTAAATTAGCTCTCGCTACGCTTAATGCTGTCGGCGTTGTCCTCACAAGCGACGTGTCGTAGGCATCAATCGTTGCGCTAGAAGAAGGCGTTTCTCCACCGCCAAAAAGCGCATAATTTCCTACACTTGTCGCTGCTAACGCGTACCTCGCTACGCTTAAACTAGTTGCCGTTTCTCTTTTTATTGCAAGCCCGCCAGTGATGTTATAGTCGACTTTTGCAAAAACACCGCCGCCGACGTTTGTGTCGCCCATAGCCATAAAGCATCACCCCCTTATGACCACGTAATCGAACGTTACAGTGCTTGCAGGAACGGCATCGGCGTATAGCCTTATTCCTCCTGCATACGTCTCACAGAGGGCAATGTTAGCGTCTACCGCGGTTACATACGACGCTGTCGTAAATGCTACCGTTGGATACATCGTAGTCGTTACGCCTGCGATTGCTACGTCTTTGAAACGGGCAAACCCTGCTGTGGTTGTTGTCGTCCAGCTTGTCGTCCCAGTTGCAACTTGCCCTGTAATAGGTGTCGCTGTTTCTATTCCATTCTCAATTTTGTTGAGATTCGTTGCATTCACCGCAGGCGAGGAACCATTCACCCATGTAGTCTTTGTATACGTTGGCACAATGCGTCACCCCCTTTGTATCGTATCTCGTCTAACAATCTGGATAGATTCGAGATTCGTCTTGTTGCGTGCATATAAAACCCTTGAAATCATTATACCACTGTTGCTTACATTTGTCGCCGTTGAACCTGCAAAAATTCCAATCTCTTGAATGCTGGCTACCGCCTCACTATCCAGTACAACAGCAGTTTTTTCGAGTTGCCCCACATCTGGTTTAACCGTATTGATAAACGGTGTTCTGAAAATCTCTGCGCCGAGTTGCGTTTGTGTTGCGCTAACTGCTGTTGAAGATGTTCCGAGTGCCAAGTAGCGTATTTCTGTTGATGTCAATTCGCCATTAAGCGCATTGCGCATCATGTTTAATCCTGCATCGGTGATGATGTTGTTGATGATAAAGCGTTCGTCTCCTACAAGTATCTCGTACTGCCCTAGCCAACCTTTTTTATCTTCCATGCGTCACCCTCCGTAGCTTTTGTAGTCTTGTAGCCGTGTAGTCTGCAACTTTCATACTTTCTAAAATGCCTTTGTGCTTGCGTGCACTAACGCATCTTTTTTTACATTTATTTATATATATTTTAGACTACAAGACTACATTTTATATATATAGAGGTGGAAAAGCTATATATATACTAGCTTTTCAACCTTAAAGCTGTTGTAGCTTTTTTGTAGTCTGAGTGTAGCTTGTAGTCTGAGTTCAACACGGTATGAAAGATTCTGATGGGAAAAGTGTATTCGATGGTGTGGAGCAGACAAAAACAGTTTGCGTTACCGTCTCCGTCCAGCCCTGCGACTCTTGAACGGTTTGCAACACAACGAGCAGTTCGTTTTCCCTTAGATTTGTTTTCACGTTTTGTCGCAAAAGGTCACGATAAAACTTTTGCCATCCGCCAAACGTTTCTCCGTCGATGGCGTGAACCGTGTATACGAGCCGTCCCGCTCCATCGAGTTCCGATATTGTAACCTTGTCAATCAGAAAATCAGTGGAGCTTATGTTGTATTCGGGTAGCGTGATGGTTTGCAGTTGCCCTGCTGCCAACCCCGATGTATACGTATCATAAGTAAGTTCACGCAAAATCTTCGTGTATTTCGTAAGCTTTCCATTTGCCACGTCCAAAGCCTCTTGCCGTGAGGAAATTGATTCATCTACATCTATGCGTTCGTATACGCCAGTTCCACCTTCTACGACCGATCTTGATGCAATAGCGTCTACGTCTTGCGCTACAAGTGCAAGGGCTACAAGACCTTTGTATGTCACTTGTAAAACGTCAGTAGAAACTAAAACGGTTTGACTCCCGTCTTGGATAATAACATTTTCGTTGTATCTGTAATAATATTTCTTCCCAGTATCGAGTCCGTTTATTCCGATATCTGCAGGAGATACCTCTACACTGTTTATAAAAATTTTAGGTTTATCCGCTAGAGGAAACCTCGTTATAAAAGCACGTGATACACCATCAGGTTGAGGCGTGGGGCGTTCCAGTGATATCTCATCGGTTTGGCTTAGTCCGCCACGAATGTACTGCCGATTGCGATACTGCGATCGGTCTTGCCTAACTTGAACGTTGGTAACGCTTGATGTAGTGGTGATTCCGAAAGGGGAAGTGAAAAAGTTACGAGGGGTAAAATAAAACTTTTTGTCATAATCAATGTACCAACTGTATCCAGTCAACTCGCTTAATTCATTCAACGCATCGGACACCGTTCCAACCCTTGGAAAAGACGCTCTCTCTAATAGCACGCTTGCTTGAAACGGAAACAGTGTGTTTGAAGGGTACAACTCATTTGCAGGTAAAAGAGAAACGCCGTCAATCGCTCCAAGTGTAACCCCTTCTGGAATTAAATATGTTTGTAACAGGTCCGCTGCGATGTCTTGCGCTGAAACGTTTGTATACGTCTTTGCTACAAGCCATCTGTCTGCAATTTGATGATTGTCGACGCACTCTATATCGTAGTACCACGCATTTTTAGCTAGTGGAACATGTTTTTTTGGATACAGCAGAAACCCTGCAAATATAAGCATTGCAAAGTCGTCGTATATCTGTATCTGTTGCCCATCCTGTAAATCCATCGTCATGGACACGTCTACAAGTTGCAGACGTGCCATGCTACGCTCGTTTATCGTATCTTCGATTTCCAGTGAACCCGAGCGGAAACGATTTGTTCTATCCACACCCGATATGATGATCTGCATCAGTATGCACTCCCTACCCTGCCACGTATCATGTCCACCATCGTTGGAGCGAGTACTCCTGTTATTTTGCGTCCATCAAGGTATATATTTGTCTCTTTCGCTCCGCCAAAATCGTTTAGGCGATTGAGAGGGATAACCGCTTCGGTTCCTGCCTCACCAACCATTGCTAGCGTTGGCGACGTGATGATCCCGCCATCTGCGAGAAACGGCACGCCGAGTAAACTGCCTTGCTGTTTTGCCCAATTCACCAACCCAGTGTTTCCCGTTTGCTTCCCTTGTTCAATTAATCCCTGCAAATAGCGTTTCTCGTTTTCAATCTTGCCGACCATGCCCAGTATCTCGTTGACCGTTTGTTGTATGCTTGACTTCATTGAATTCAACCCGTTTAGCATGCTCTGCCCGAAACTTTGCCCTGCATCCTGCCACTTCGGATTGTATTCGTTGAGTAGGTTTATCAGTTCATCCTGATTCTCTCTTAGTGCTAGTCGCCTTGACTCCTCAAACAACTTTTCATCGCTCGTCAACGTTTCGAATTTTGAGCGAGTAGCTTCTATTTCCGATTCGTAAAAACGTTCTGTTTGTTCCAACTTTTGTTGCAACGCTGTTTCACTAGCGATATACAACTGCTCCTGCGCAACAAGTTCGTTTTCTAAACGTGTTTCAAGTGCGCTTAATTCTGTTTCAGTTTGAATGTTTATTTGTTCTTTGCGTTTATCGGCGTTGTTGCGAATAGCTTCCATCTGCTTTTCTAGTGCGTCAATTTGCATAGAACGTTCGTTCAACAGCAATTCACGTTGACGCTTTTGTATCTCGTCATCAAGTCTAGCTTGCGCTTTTAAGCGTTCCTCCGCTGATTTGGCGGCGAGCACTTCTTTTTGCAGTTCGGCAATTTTAGTGTTATACGCCTGCTCTTCAAGCTGTTTTTCTTCGCTTTTTGTTAGTCCTCTTATTCCATCAATCTGCGCTTGTAAAGCGTTGACTTGCTCCATCGTTTCGGCGTCAATGATTTGTATTTTTTGCTTTTGCGCTGATGTGATTGCGTCGACCTCTTGGCGGTGCTTCGACTTTAATGCTTTTACTTGCTCATCATATCCACGTTTAAGAGTAGCCAAAGACTCGTTTAAACCAGCTTTTTCCCTATCCTTTTGAGAAACTAGAAACGCAATTTCCGTTTTTTCCTGCGCCGCATACCGTTTTCTCAACGCTTCCATTATCGCTGCGCCGAGTTTGTCAAGCTGTGTAACCGTGTTTTCATACTGTTCCTTGGCACGCTTATTCTCAGCTTCTCTTGCTTTTTTTAGTGATTCCGTTGTTGCATCAATTGATTTTTTGTTACTCTTTTCGGCAGTGGTTGCCTTATCTTTTATTGCCGTTGCTTTTGCGATGCTTTCCGTAAGTCTTTTCATACCGTCATCGTACGTAACGGATACGTCTTTTGAGGTTTTAAGATCATCTGCCAACGCTTTTGTTTTTTGCCGCGCTTTTTCGGCAGCATAAGACGCCGCAATCATTGATAATCCAGCTTGGTCAGACGCATACTTCACCGCTTCGCTTTGACGCTTTATTGATTCGTCACCCATCATGGTGGACAAAGACTTTCGCAATGTATCAACCTTATCTTTAAACCCTGGAACGAATTTAAGAATCAAGTTCAGCCCTGCTAAAATTTTATCGATTGCAAACAACGCTGCTGTCTTAGCGTGAGATAATGCCTTTTCTACCGCATATGAAATGGCTGTGCTGATTTTTAACATTTTAGCATGCGTTTCGCCCCAGCCTTTCGATAAATAAATCCCTGCTGCAATAAGTGCCCCAATCGCTGTTATAACCATTCCTATCGGATTCAACGCAAGAAAACTTAGTGCTACTCCAAGGGCTTTTACAGCAGGGATAACCATCATGAACCCTGTTGTCATCAGTGGCAACGCTGCTAAAACAGCTCCGATCCCTACAATCACTGGACCCAATGCAAGCGCAAAAGCACCTACACCGATGATGACTTTTTTTGTTCCTTCCGATAATCCCATAAACTCTTGTAATATTCCGTTGGTAAATTTTATAACCTTTGTGAACAACGGCAAAATTGTAGCACCTAAACTCGCTCCAAGCTCTTTTAGTGATTCCCCAAACATCCGCATTTGATTCGCTGCGCCTTCGCTTGTGCGTGCAAAGTCGCCCTGCGCATTTTTTGTAGCTTCCATGACGAATGCAAACCTTAGGTTTACCTTTTCCGCCTGCGTCATGTCCTCCACGTTTTTGGAGATCCCCTTACTCATTGCGAAAGCTTTGAGGTTTGTTTCCGTCATGACGTATCCCAATTGCGTCAGTGAGTCCGTTTCTCCTGTGAAAACGCCTTTCAATGCGCCCATAGCTTGGTCAATACCAACGTTTTTGAAAGACGCTAAATCTGCTCCGAGTTGTGTTAACCCCATTGACATTTTCGCTGCGTCATCTCGTGCTATCCCCATCGATGTGCCCATGTCACCAAACAAGGCAGCCGCATCAAGTGCAGACTGTTGCGCTAATCCCATTGATTGAATAGATGTTTTTGACCAATCCTTCACCGCTTGCGCCGAGTCGCCGAATGCAACGGAAACCTTGTTTTGCGTTTCCTCCATGTCGCTAGCTAGCTTTATCGCCGCTCCACCTGCAAGCGTAAGAGGTAGCGTGACAAACCCCGTCATCGACGCTCCAAAGTTTTTCATGCTATCTCCAAGAGAAGTTAAGCCTTCCATTTTGCTACTGAAAGTCTTTGCGTTTTGAAATGCCTCGCTGAAACCCTTGTTTAACTCCTTGAAGTCAGACGATATCTTCACGAATAATTCCTGTATCATGCTTCATCACCGCCCTGTTTCTCTTCTCCGTAAGATGCGACAAACTGTTGTAACACTTGTAGTTGCTCCTGCCATGTCTGTTTCTTCCGTCTCTCTCGTGGCATAAAGTCATTGGGCTTAAATGGTTTGCCTTTACTCCTATGCGCATTTGCAATCACGCTACACACAAGGGCAAAACGATAGTGTTCCCGTTTCGCCCCTGCTTCGTGTGATTTGCTTAAATAGTGATACTCTCTTAACGTTAAGCGCCACGCATCACGTGGTGCGAGTCCGAACGCTGTGACGGCGTTTGCCCACAATTCAATGATGCGTGGCGGTTTTAGTTTTTTGAGGATTCGCCCGAATCTTCATCATCGGTTTTTATCGATTCCTCAATAACTTTATTGAGTTTTCCCGCTACATAATTCAAGTTTTTTATTGTGACGAGTTTTCCAACGTCTTTCAGTGTGATTGAGTCGTCCTCGTGGATCAAGCACGCCCACAGCATCGCTCCTAAAACTGTAGCATCCACTTTTTCAATCGGATCAAACGCCGATTTTCCAGTGACTTTTTCGTATGCCTGCATCGCATTCAAGTCGTATAAAAGTTTCCGTGGTTTGTCTAGATTGATTATGTCCCTTGTCATAATATAGTGCTCCCCCTTGAAAATAGTTTACTAAATTTGCCCTAGAGTTGGTCGCCCTGTTACTTTGAAAGTTGCGCTGAATGGAATTGTTCCATCAACGGGAGCTTCCATTGTGAACCCAGTCGTCAACACTGTTGCGGTAAAACGTGTAACCGATGGCGATGTCGGATAGTCAACTGTAACCGTTTGTAGCGTGTTTGTTTCCAGTGCGATAATTGTAGCACTAGCCGATGCGGTTGTGTAGTTTCCTTCAATGCTGATTTCTCCACCATCACGCAAGCCCTTGATAAATTCACGGTAGCGGTCTGCGCTGGAATGTGTCGTGACATCAATCGTTTCTGCTGACAAGTTTGGAGCGGAAATGCTTGTGATTTCTGAAATGGTTGTTGCGCCGATTTTGAATATTGCTCCAAATGCAAAAGTGCCTGCCATGATTCAATCACTCCTCAAAATGTTAGTGACAAATGACATCATAATTTGCATTGATGATGTTTTTGTCCTCGTCACGCTCCGTAGAGCTGTAGCGGTAGAAACATTGCACCATAGTGTAGGTATCCATGGTGAATTTTTTTAGATTTATTGTTTGATTCACTAACTCCATAATTTCCTTTGCTAGCTTGAAACCGCCTCTGCCGTTTTTAGTGAAGATGCGCATTTCAAGCGTGACATAGAAACCGTCTTTGTTTAAACGATTCGCATTCGTCTCCGTCATCGTGCCGATGGTAATGTACGGATATGCTGAATTTGTTGGGGGCTCATCATACAACGCATTGCCGATCTTCGTCATCAGTGTAGCGTTTGCGCTTAGGGCAGTAAACAGCGATTTTTGTACGCTCCACATAGCACTCATTCACTGCACCCCCTTTATGCGTTTCACTGCTACAATGATGCGTGGAACGGCTCTATCGTACGCTTTTTTTAGAAAGTGCTTACCGTAGCCTTTGGGCTTTTTTTGCCCTCCACTGCTGCGCCCCGAATTCGGTCCACCGCCACCACGCTCGTGTATCTTCTCTGCGTACTCCACATTGGTACCGACGATGACCTCGCCTTGTCTTGCTCGCACCGTTCGTAGCATGCCATCGTAGCTACCGCCTTCACGGTCAGTATAGTTAAATGTGGTTGTGTTCCTCGTTACTGTGATGATGCTTGCACGCAAACGCCCGCTATCCACTGGAACATTTCTTTTTGCAACTGTCTCAATCTCAACACGTGACATTGATAAAATGGTTTCGTCAACCTCGTCTTGGATACGCTCGTTTAGCTTTTTCATTTCTTTACGCAATGCGTTTATGTTAAGGATGCTGAATTTTATCATATCTCACACCTAGCTTTTACAGTCATCATCCTTGACAATTGCGTCTCGTCCAGCACGGATTCAATATCAAGCACCTTGCCAAGGTAGACAATACGTTGTGTGTTGCTTAGCGGTTGCTTTCGCATGCGGATGGTGTACTGTTCGACTTGCTGTATCTTGTCAAAACGTGTCTCCTCCACCGCAACGCCTTGAACACGTGCCCATGCCGTTGACGTTGTCGTCCATGCTTCGGAAAACGTTCCTCCGCCACTTGGCGTAACGGTGAGCGATTGAATAGTGATGGTGTTTCGTAAACACGTAAGCATTAAAACACCCCTCGTGCTGACGCTGAATGATTCACAATTCTGCCGATAACGCCTTTCAAAACATCGTAACTTATGCTAAATCCTTGCTCGCTCCACCCGGTCGCATACTCTTGCCGATTCTCATAGAGAAACGCCGCTACACGCAGCACTGCTGTTTTTATATCCGTTGATAGCGTTGACGGCGTTGCGTCCGCTACCATGCCAGCCGTGTACGTGATGACGTATCCATTGGCTGGTCTGCCTGCGGTGAAATAGCCGTCTTTGTGGTAAAAGTCGTTTCCACCAACACGGTATGAAGAGGTGGAAACGGTGACATATGAAGATTCGAAACTTTCTGCATACGTGATTGACGAAACGGTCGTTACAGGCGTTCTCATAGCGGGGATGTATTCGACTCCGCCTGTTTGGCGTTGAACAAAAGTCCTGCGATGAAACACGGTACCCATATACGACTCTACTATCTGCGTTGCTGCGTGAATAATCTCGTTGATCAGTGAAGGATTTTCATCAACTGCATCATCGATTCTTGCGTAGCGCTTAAATTCGACATCCGTAACGGGATGCCACACGGGCTCTGTTTCAGTTACTGTGATTAACTGCGGTATCGGGGCGTTGTCTAACATGTACCTTCCCCCTCGTCTTTATCACCTTTACTTCGTATGCATCATGTTCACTATATTCAATGAAACCAAGGTTATACAAGCGTCTTTCCTTTTCACGGTCGATTGTAATGTAGCCATCGCCGATGTCGTAATGTTGTTTCGACTCGTCACAGTAAAACTTATGTTTTGCGACGTAGCCCATAGTGTTTCACATCCTCTTCCCTGTACAAGTGAGTAGCAGGATAGTGAGTATCCATGTATATTTTATATCCGTACGCCGCTGCTCGAATGCAGAAAGCCCTATCCTCCCAGTTGGAGAACGATACATTATACAGTGGTGAGTAGTTTACCCCCGATGCGATGACATCACGGTGTATCAAGATACACGCTCCACTGTAACCCACTTCATACAAGCCTTTCTTTCTCCACTTGTTCCATATGCCTAGCTTGGTGTAACTGTAATAATCATGCTCCCATGCGTTGGGCATTTCTTCTCCGCCGCTATGCCAACGAGTCCAAAATACCTCGCTACAAATGTGCTTTTGTTGAGCGACTAGATGCGACAATGTTTTCGGGTGTAACATGATATCAGAGTCAACAAGGAAGAAATAGTCATAACCCTCTTCAAGCGTCTTTTTAAGGAGAAAGTTTTTCATGTTCGCTACATCACGTAGATTGGTGTTCTTCCATACATGCGTATCATCTTTTTGATACGTTGTATCATTGGAATATTCCTCATACTGATGTTGATGCAAATATTGTTTCAGTTGCGGTGAGTTATGCATTATAAAAAAATAATCAACCTCATAATCATGCTGTTGATTGGCTAGCGATTCAAGGTAGTACTTAAAAATTGTTTCATCTTGTTTCACAGGAGCACCAACAAGGATTTTCATTGTGCTTTCTCCTGCTGTTTGTCCCGCTCCATCTTCGCAAACGCATCAACGAAATGTTTTTCGAATATCTCCTGTTGCGCAAGATGTCCGAATTGTAGCGTAGTGTCGCAATACATTTTAACCCCTGCGTCTTTCAGCTTGATGCAGAAAGATAAATCTTCCCCAACGTTGGGGAGCGGGAAAAAATATGGCTTTTCTAGCTTTTCAAAAGCGGATCGCTTAATCAATGCACATGCTAGCCCTGCGCCTTCAATCGGAAGTAATCCTTCACCATATCCAGTAGGCACTTCCAAACTAGGGATGCCGTTTTCATACACTACCTTTGTATAAAAACACGGCTGATACGGATGTACCCTTTTGAATGCCTTTGCAGTGACGAACTCCTTGTCGTGCCGTAGCAAAAACTGCAGACTTTGCGGATGAAACGTCATGTCAGAGTCGATGAACATCAAATATTCATTGTCACTCTTCATAAACTGCTCCGCCACATACTCTCGTGCGTCGTATATCAAGCTGTTTGATACCATTGAAAACTCTAGTTTAATGTCTCCTCGTTGGTTCGTCATACGAATGAACGACTCGAACACTTTGAATTCAATGGGTCGATGTATTGGAAGTCCTATCATAACTTTTGTCATAATGCAACACTCCCTTTTGTGTTTTGGTGAGGACATAAATGTCCCTACCAAGATTCCCTTATATATACGGCATGGAAACGTTAAGGGGTACGCTTGTCGCCTGCGCTGGCTATCCATGCCGTAAAACTGTGTGATTAACCAAAATACCTGTCTCCGTCACGAGCAACCACTGCGCAAACGCCTGATGCAGTGTCTGCTTTTTGCACGTACAACCCAAGGTAACGGCGACCATCCGTGATTTGAGATTCACGTAGATTGATGTTGATAAAACGTGGCGAGGTTGTGGATACTCCTGTTACCTGTGATGCAGTAATGACGGTTGCAACTGCTCCAGCCCACGTTGGAGCGGTGGATTCCCAAACAGTAACAGTGATGACTCCTGCTGTCGTTGCTGTCCCTTGTGCGACGATTGCAAGGTACTCCGTAAACTGCGACATATCGACCAATTCAGACGATGATGCTGTTACAGTCGCTGCTGTTGTGGGGTTGATGGCGTTGGTAAATGTCATTTTTTCATTGATGCGATTCATGTATTGTTCTCCTCCTTTTCAGTTATATTACGTTCCGAAGTTTCCAAGTTGTACGAACGGAGAAATTGTTTGACCGCCTGCACGTGGTGTGATAGGGGAGTCGATCCACGGTTGCCCGTCAACACGCTGTACAAACCGCCACGCTTTTTCATCGAACTTGAATTTTACATGCTCCGATTCCATGATCGTCAAGCGTTGGCGATCGCCGATGAGGTAATAACGCATATCGGCAAGAGAAACGTCTCCGATTGAACCACGTGCAGGTACTTTTTCGGTGACGAGTACAGGAACGCCATAGATTGTTCCAGGAAGGTCTCCTGTGATTCCGCCAGTAAAGCCAGGGGTAAGGATGTAGTTGGAGTTTTCATCTTTTAGCTTGTAGATATCGGGCAACACAGACTGATTGATAATCCATACAGGTGTTCCGCCTCTGCGATAGAAACGAGCTAGCATGTTGACGAGGTCGGACGTTTGAACCGTTCCTGTGCCTACACGTCCAACTGTGATTGTAGCAGGAGCGTTGAGAATCCCCAAAGGCTTGTTTACTCCGTTACCTGTCAAAAACGCTGCGTCCTCTTCGAATGCGATGGATTGAGCAAACACATCGGAAAGCAACGAACCCATCGATACAATTGCATCATCCACAAGTTCATCGGATGATTCAACGTAGCCAATAAGTTTTTTTGCTTCAAGCGTGATGTTCTTAAATTTCGGATTGCTTTCTGTTTTTTCAAGCCCTTCGCCACCCCAATACGCCGTAACTCCGCCGAACAGCGATCCACTTGCGTTCGATGCCATGTTCAATGCAGGGATTTTGAGGATTGGTGAATTCATCGGCAATACACGAGCACCTGCACGGCGCACCACTGTTTCTTCAAGTTGCACCCGTAGCACTTCGTTTGAGAAAGTTTCTGGAACAAGGTAGCCACCAAGGTCACCTGTGTTTTCGACAAGGTTTTTACGTGTAAACGCTTTTAGCTCTGGATCGTGTGCACGAGCTTTCACAAGAAACTCACCAAAAGTTTCTTTCTTAGCTGTTTCAGTGTGAACCGCTTTCGCTTGTGCGGATTGCATGGAAGACAATTTTGTCTCCATCTCCGTTTGAAACTTGGAGAACATGGATTCTACATCTTTTTGGTCGTTGTTCCGTTTGTCCAATGCTTCCATGAATTTGACTTCAAGAGTTTTCAAGTCATCCTTGGAAACGCCGTTTTGGATAGCATCGGTGATTGACTTTTGAATTTCATTGATGTTCACTTTGTGTCACCCTCTCAATTTTTTTATCATGTCTAGCACAATGCTCGGCTCGATGTCGTCAGTGTCTTGTGACGGCTGTGCACCAAGTGAACGAATTAAGCTAATCGCCGTATCCATCTTATCAGCTTTTACCGATTCTAGCAAGCTTCTCATCTTCATAATCTTCGCTTTTTCGTTTGCGGCGAAAGTAACAGGGGAGAACTCCCACAACTTGACTTCTTTGAGTAGTCTCACTCGCTTCGTTCCCAACATTTTATAATCATCTTTCACTACATCGTAGCCGATTGACATTTCAGTGATAACGCCATCTTTAATCAATGTCATCGCTTTTTTTCCTGTATCCGTCATGCTTATTTTAGCCTTAACATACAAACCGTTGTCATCCTCTGTCATGTCGATGGGCAACCCGATGGGCTCGTTGGCATCATGTTGCCATAGGACTTTGATTCGTGAGCGATTCTCTGAAATAGTTTTGCGGAAAGCACCTTTTTCGATGATGTCATCGTACGCGTCTATATTGTTGAAAAAAGATGCATAGCCTTCGAATATATCGTCACTAATCGCCTTTGTTTCGAATTTCACTGCTTTGAAATCCATGTTTCATCCTCCTTTGTATCGTTCTAGAAACGCAACGAGCTTTTTCAGCGCATCTTCCTCGTTTCCCTCTGTATCCTCTTCTTCCTCGTCCTCCACTGCATCCCATTGTATCTTGCACACAGCGAACCGTTGCTCCAGTTTTGGAAACTCCTCAATCATCACCTTGTCGCTCATACACCGTGTCAAGAACAATTCTTCCTCTTCAGCTTGTATTGGTTTCGGCAACGGCACTATGCTTCACCTCCTTGTGTCTCTTCTGCGTACTCGTATCCCACGGCGCACCTGCAGTTTATGCTTTCCTTTGCAGGCAAAGAGAAATCGGCGGGGTATTTTCCACGTGAGCCATTGACATCGAATGATTCATTTAGCTTAATTGCAGGGTGATTCGCCATGGCTCTGTGAGAATCACGTGTGCTGTCGTCAAAAGTCGGTATCCATACTTTCCGTAGCTTCGGTGTCGTTTGTTGCGCTCCTGCTAGTGAGCCAAAGTTCGATGCGCTCACCACCTCTGTGCGTGCTATCGTGCGACTGCGATTCGGGATAATTTTATCAAGGTACAGTTTATCCAGTGATTCAGTCATCGTGAGGATACTTGCACCCTCTGCCATGGAATCGATGATGATGTTTTTGATATCGTTCTTTGTTGTTTCGGTGATTAGCACGACTTTTTCAGCGGACGTTTCGGTGATATAGGTCAAGATGTCGTCAGTCGTAAAGTCGAATGCTTTCGTTTCCGTTGCTCCCGTTGATTTAATGCGTGACTGGATATCTTGATACGTCTTTGCACCAAAGTGGCGGATAATGTCCCTGTACACCTTTTGAAACAGTTTGACAAAACGCTCTTTGTCATCTTCGATGATTCGTAACACTTCATTGTTAAAATTATCCTTGTTGTACGTGGCGTTGATGATTTTCTTGCGTTGCTCGTTGAAAGCGTCTGCGATGTCTTTCGTTACTCTATCATAAAATGGATTTCGTTGTCGCTCAAACTGTTTGAATAGTTTTTTTTTGCGTCAAGGCTTTTAGATTCGCCTTCACTTGGTAGCGGTTGTTCAGTTGTAAAGCCCAAGTCGTTGAAAAACACATCTCCATCCTGCACCTCTTCATAGTCCAGTGCGAACCGTGCTTCGTTCCTCTTTATTAATCCGCTTTTCCACAAATCAACGGTACGTTTGGTGAGTGCATCCTGTGATTCTTTCAACGCCTGTATCTTTGATAGGTCATACACGAGTACAAGGTTATCAGCGTATCTCGGGAGTAGGTCGCTTTGCAGCTTTTGCTTAATATGTTCCAAGTATCGGGGGATGATGGTATTCTCCCAAAAACTTTTCACCGCTTCACTGAAATTGCTGTATGTTTGCCCCTCTGGGTCACCTACGAGTTGCGATGGAACGCCGAAAGCAGAACATATCTCTGTGCGGTTTAGTTTCCTTTGATTCAGAAAGTCCATGTCTATGCTCGTCAATCCGATAGGTTGATACGTTGCACGGTCTGCATTGAGGACTAATGGGATTCTTGCGTTGCTCCCTCCACCGTATCGGCGTTTCCACTCATCACGTAAATTGTCGATGAGTTCGGGCGATGGATTCTGCACCGTGAACACGCCAGCAGGAACACCAGAATTTTGTAGCGTGCTTTTGTTCCAGTTGACCGCCTCATTCTCTGTATCAATGGTACGGCTTAGTGCTCGTATCGGCGATAACCCTTCATAAATGTCCAGTGGATCACTGAATTTACTCCACAATACCTCTTCTTTATCGTAGTATATCGTGCTGTAGTTATCATACTTGTACCCTGATACAAACTCTTCTTTTGATGGGATAGGTTTCATATAATGCGGATACAACGGCACTATTTGCGTGGGCATCGATGGATTCACGTATTCAGCGTAAAACTTGCCTTCCAGCGCTAGATACGTTGCCCATAAATCAATGAAATCACGTGATGACATGAAACTATTTGCCTTGGTATTTAGCAAATCCAGTATTGGATGCTGCTCAATCTCAATGTTTCTACCGCCACGTCCTTTACGGTATAAAAGCCATGGTACCGATGATGTTGCAGACGATATTTGCATGACGCACGAGTATACCCAGACGACCTTGTTGTACGCTTCCGTGATAAATTGTTTGTCTTTCTGCGTCGCCCAGTAAGGCTGCCCATAGCTACCGTCTGAAACATACCTGTATTTTTGTTTCTTCTTGAACTTATCCCAAAACGCTGCCACTACTGCATCACCTCCTAGAAATATATCGCCATTTCATCCGTAAAGCATTCTTCTAGCGCATATCTCATAGCATCCAATAAATGGTTATCTTTGTCAACAGGTTTAGCAATGTAGATGCCGTTTTTGTCAGTAGCATACTGATACAGCTGTATCTCACGGATAAAGTTTACACATGATGGGTGTATAATGATGGTGTGTCGCTTTATCCACTGGATACCAAAGTTTATGCTGTCCTTGCCTTTCTTTGCAGGCTTAGCACGGATGCCTAGCGTCTGCAGCTCACGTATACTCTTCGGTTCTGCGCTGTCGCATGTAATGTACTCCGCACCGATGATGGAGTGAAGACGTGTAGCAATTGCATCATTCATCATCTCTAGCTCCATAAATTCGTCGAATACATAGATACGCTTGTTTTTCTTGTCGTAGTGCATCCGTATATACGCCGTGGGGTCACTAGCAAAGCCGAAGTCTAGTCCATTATATATGTTGTCGAATGTGCTAGTATCGAACGCTTCTACTTTATAATTCGTGTATATCGTTTTGCCCAATACACCCCAGTTTCCCAATGTGTACACGTTGTAGAAGTAGCTATCCTTTTCATTCTCCATCGTGTACCTGTCTTGGTCAGTGAGGAAGTCGTTATCCTTATACGTTGTTTTCAGTATAAGCAAATCGTCACGCCGATACGGTGACTCCGTGTAATGTGTAAAATACTCTTTGTATAACCAATGAGTTTGATATATCGGATTAAACGAGAGTATAAGCCGTTTCGGCGATGCGCTTTCTCCACGTAGCCGCTTGCGCAACTGCATAACATCGTTATACTCCGTTTCGGTAGCTTCCTCAATCCATATATCGGTGAGCACGCCCTGCGTTGGTGTTATGCTTTTCACCTTTTCAGTATCGTCAAGCCCTGCGGATAGTATCTGTGCACCGTTGATACAGGTGAAAGTTAAGTCTGTGCGGTTGATGGTGAAAAGCTTTTCCATGCGAAACGCTTGTATTGCCTTGAATAGTTCGTTAAACAGCGACTTTTTTATTGTTCTTGCCGTTTTACGACAAATGAGATAGTTACGCCGAGAAGAGACAACGTCAATGATACACCGCTGCGCAAGGAAAAAGCTTTTCCCCGATGAAGAGCCGCCGAAAAAAATTTGCGTCTGCGTGTCGTCACCGAGATACGGGAGATACGCACGGTTAAACCGCCTAGCGGTAATTTCATATTCAATCATCCGCTGTATCCGTTATCTTAACCTTGACGACTGTATCACTGTGTTGTGTGATTTCCTGCTTGTCGACCTGTCCAAGCCAGTTCTTGCCAAGCCATATAAGCATGGTTGGATTTCCGTCCATCGCTGTCTGAAACTGTCTCCTGCGTAACGCTGCTTTTCCCGTGCAACGGCTTTGCTCGAAGTACTCTGGAAAAGTTATTCCATATTCATCCTTAACAATCCGGTTCAAAGTTTCTTCGTGTATACCGAAAAAACCGCATATCTCATGCGCTGTGCACTGCATTTCGCATAACTTTTTTAGCTCCACCAAATCGATAGTTTTTTTTGGTCTCCCCATCACCATAGTTTCCACCCTCCCTATAATATCATTGTAAACGCAAAACACGATAATGTCAAAACAAAAAAAACCGCTCACGCTGAGCGGTATTGCAGTGCTAATAGGAACGCTTGCTTCCATAGTGCCTTTTTCATCGCATTTGTCAAGTCGCTTTCGTCTTTGCTCCATGTGCGATTTTTCCACACTTCGAGGGGTTTGCCGTTTTTGAAATCGTATCGCAAATCAACGCTTCTGTTGACTAGCTCGAAACCGCATTGCCCGTTTTTAACAATATCTTTTTTGTATTCTACGGTGTAAATCCTGACTCCTAGTTTGTTTGACGTGGTGTATTCGTCGAAAGGGCAAGGGTAAATTTCGTAGTCTTCCCAGCGGTTGTCCTCCTGCTCTTCCACGAGTTTTTGAAAACTTTCCGCAACGGCTTCATTTGTCAATCCTTCTACAATTTGGTCTGCTACTTTTTTAGCAAAGTTTGTCACGACATCTTGTAGCTCCTCTTTTGTGTATCCGTCAACAAGAACGTTCATTTGTGCCTTTGTAGCTTGTTTCATCGTTTCTAAAAAAGTGTATTTCATTTTAACTCCACCTTTTTGTTTTAGTATGGTTGTCGCTCAACCATCTGAGAACAGTATATCATATGACTTTGTCGCCGTCAACAGTGAAAACAACTTTTTTTGAAATTTTTTTATAGCAACAGTTTTTCAATGTTCATTTTGACGCTTTTCATAAGTGTATCCTGCGTTTCTCCTTTGCGCTGTAAAGCGTCAACCACGATACCATCGATGCTGTTTTCGGCGATTATGTGGTTTACAGTGACTGGCTTTGTCTGCCCTTGCCGATGCAGTCTGGCGTTCGCTTGCTGGTAAAGCTCCAAGCTATACGTTAAGCCGAACCATATAATCGTATTTCCTCCTGCTTGCAGGTTTAGTCCGTGCCCTGCCGATGCAGGGTGTAACAAAAAAATCTCTATGTTTCCATTGTTCCAGTCGACGATGTCCTGCGTCGTTTTCAACTCCCTGCACATGTCACCGAAACGCTTTTTTATGCGCTCTGCGTCATGCTTAAACGTGTAGAACACGATGCACGGGCTTTTCGCCGATTCGACGAGTTCCTCCATGACGTTTAGCTTTACATTGCTGAGGATGTGAACCTGCTTGTCTGCGTCATATATCGCACCGTTTGCGACTTGCATCGCTTTCGTGAACATCGTCATGTCGTCTTGTCCAGTTTCACGCATTTTCGTGAGATACTCTTTGAGCTTCTCCTTCATCACCTTTGCCTCCGATGGTGACGGTGACGCTGTGTGAAACAAGTCGATGCGCTTGGGAAGGTTGAGATAATCCGACGCTTTGAGAGAAAAAGCATTCTTCTCAATGCGTTTGGGTATCTCCGTTTCTGCGATACGCTTTTGCGTGATCACAGGGAAACCTTTGTCACGGTTGACAATGAAAAACTGTTGCATAAAGCGATACTCGTTGCTGTAAAGCGTCTCGCCTCCATCGATGATGTACATTTGCGACCATAGTTCAGCAAGTCCATTCGGCGACGGCGTTCCAGTGAGTCCGACTATGCGCTTGAAATTGTGGCGATACGCTTTAAGTGGCTTAAACCTCGACGGTGTATCCGACGATTTGTAACCGCTCAGTTCATCAATGACCAGCATATCGAATTGCATACGTTTTTCACCGGCTTCTGTGAGCGAGAAAGCATATTCCATCAACCACTTTGCGTTTTCCCTATTTACAACGTAAATATCGGCATCAGAAAGCAACGCCTTTTGTCGCTCTGCTTTGCGCCCGACGACACATGCGACACGCAAGTGGTGAGTGTGCTCCCACTTTGCTGCTTCCGTTGCCCATGTGTGTCTTGCGACTTGGAGTGGGGCGATAATGAGTATGGGCTTTGTTATAACGCCGTTGCGCTTCATCTCTGCAATGGCGGATAGCGTGATAACAGTCTTTCCGAGTCCCATCTCCAAGAACAAAGCAAGGTTCGGCTTTCGTAACACCAAGTTTATTGCTGCGGTTTGATAGTCGTGCGGTATAAAGCGTTGCACGATGCACCCCCTCTGTGCGGTTTAGAACATCATATCATAACTCGGTTTGCGTTGCAACCGTACAACGCTATATCAGCTTACTACGTTACTACAAAGTTACTACAAACTTACTACATCGAAAAATCCAGTGTTTATCTATATATTATATACATTGTAGTAATGTAGTAAGTAAATATATATATTTATATATAATTAGAAAAAGCCTATACAGCTGTAAGCAGTATACAAAAAATAGATAGTAGTAAAAGTGCGTACTACACTTACTACATTACTACAAAAGCGACACTGCGCAACAGTGTCGCTTTCATTTTTGCTTATAGTTACTGCCTTTTCAACCCCGATACAGGATTCTTGCTGTAGTCAGTGCCTATGCGATGAGAAGCCCTCGTCCATCCGTGCGCCCGTAGATATGCCATGGCGGCGTTAATCTCCCTGCGCATATCTGCATTCGGCGTTTCCGTATCGCCGTCTAGTGCTTCTTTCCATATCTCACGTGTTGAGATGAAATCTCTGCTGGCTGTGCATTCTACCGCTGTCCCAGAGATAGCGACTTTGCCCAGTAGCTGTTGCCTTGAAAAGAGCGACCGTGTATACCAATCTTCCGTTATCGGCTTTTCTAGAAACGCCAGCACCGTTTCAGTAACCATCCCGATGTCCGTGTGACTTTCTCGAACGCTTTCCGCTGCCTGCTCCATCTCCTGAGACAAGACACACCGCTCACCGCTTCTATACCATGCTACAACCTCTCCCCATATCTGTTGGACTGTTTCATCGGTGAGTTCATGAACGCTTGCCACAGGGTCGTTTTTGCACTCCACAGGGAGAAACCTGCGCCCTCCCGTTGCGTCGTTCAACATCATGGCGTCGTTGGTCGTTGCGATGAAGATATTGCGACGTGGAAAGCTTTTCACCATCCTCCCAAACTTGGGTCGATACCGATCCACTTGCGACGTGATGAATTTCTTCACCGATTCGGCTGCGCTTTTGCGTTTTGCTGCAAGCTCCGCCACCTCTGCAATCCATACGCCACGTAGCGACTCGTATGCCTCTATCCCCTCCATCGTGCCGATGCTGTCCGAGTAGTAGGCGCCGCCGAGTTTGTTAAGCAGTGTCGACTTTCCAACGCCCTGTTTACTCAGCAAGCACACCACGTAATCGAATTTACATCCAGACTCATACGCACGATACACCGCACCAAGCAACATGACACGTGTAAACGCCCGTATATGCGCCGTATCGTCTGCCCCTAGGTAATGTATCAGTATCTCCTCTGCACGGCTCACACCGTCCCAAACAACGTTTGATTTGTCAAGGTATTCAATCAGTGGATTATAGCGTTTCTCGCCGAAGAATTCCGCCAAAGATATCTCTGTTTTTTCCTTCGCATAGATGCCGTATTTGCGTTCCAGCCACCCCATGAGTCGTAGCTGATCATCATCGCTCCACTGCTTCCCTGTCGACTTCCACGGCAGTTTTCCGACAATGTCTATGGTCTCGTGAAACTCGTTATACTTGATTCCATTGCATATTTCTTCATCGTTCAGCAGTATCTTTGTAATGTTGTCAATACTTTTTACGAGTTTACCATCCTCATCTTTTTTCAGTGTTTCCTGCCACGCATCGTCTTGCTTTATCTCCACCGTTTCATACGTGAACGCCTTCATCACCCTTGTATCCTGCTCGCACATTGCGTGCATCTTCTGCTTGTCACCGTTAAACATGTGCACCAGCACCATGTCATACGCATTCACGCCCTTGCCACGTAGCGGATCCGAATCATGGTGACTGTACATGCCCAGCGCATCGTCGAAAACATATACGCCTGCTGTACCACTAGATGAACCACTATACTCATATCGCTTTTCCCCTCTGCGGATGTACGCTGTGGGGATAAACTCTGCTATTGCCTCGTGGATGTCGTATGCCGTGCAGAATGCCCCAATGTAGCCTGCTTTGCGTCGTGGGTCACCGTATGCACGCTTCTCCACCTGCACGGCTACAATCGCCTCTCCGTCAAGCTCTACGCCGTCATATGCTTTGAAAAAATATTCTTGGTCGCTTGATACGCTTGGAAAGTACATGAATCGCCCGAGATTATGCGAACCTGCATCAACGCCGAGAACACCGCCGCTACGTAGCAACGACTCAACATACAACGACACCTCATTCCACTGCTTCGGCTGTATACTGTGCAGTAGCGGTATCAGTACTCGATACCGTGGAGCATCCTCTGTGGAGCGTCTTGTGGAATGAATCAGGTACCGCATCCCACGTAGCGTCTGTTCTACCCGCTCCACCGTATCCCTGCTCGCCTCGTCAATGTCCAACGCTACGAGCCACCGACTCTTGACGTTGTTGTTATTGCGTGAGCCGTCTACAACGCCTGCAATGTAACCTCCAACGTCTTTGAGTCGCCCCTGCTCGTCTTGCCCCATCACAACAAACTCCGCTTGCGTTTCTGCCGATACAGACGGCGTTTTTAACCGCTCTACTAACCCGCTCCAGTCGCATACGCTGCGCTGCCCTAAGTTATCCCTGCGACTGCGATACACGTGCAAATACCGCTTTCCCTGCATCGTCAGAGGCACGCTAGCGACGCTATCATCGTGCATCTCGTATATCCTTGACATATCCTCACCCCTATAAGCCGAATACCTCATACTAACACAAAATGAATTGCTATGCAAGCGTAAACAGGCGTTCTATGTGATGTACTGTTTTAGTGATATGCGTTTTTAATTCAATCTCTTTTACACATTCAAAGTCGTCTGGGGCGTTTTGTTCGCTTACAAAAACGGTGTGACCTTCACTTTTTTTATCCCTGCACCACTGCCAAAACTCGTTGTGGTTAAAGCTTTTAGATGTTGAATACTTCCCTGTACCTTCATAAGGTGGGTCACAATAAATTAAACTTTTATTAGGGATTTTCAAATCTTTATAATCGCCGTGATGAAATTGAACACCTATTATGTTTTCTTTTTGTTTCAAAATATTGTTTTTTGCGCAAAGGCAATAATTTTGCCTTTTTTCAATAATCGGATTTTTATCCCTTGCATATCCACTCATAAACGCACCGCCAAAAGCGCAACCGAATCCGATAAATCCCACCAAACACGGTGGATAACTATCTTTGTTTCTTTTTATATGATTATACTCTTCTTCACTACATTCTTCTGGCGGTGTCCACCCATTTTGAATAGCCTTAAACAATTCTATTAAATAAAAATTGTTGTCATTCCCTATTCGCCATCCACCTACTTTATCGATTAAGTTTGCCCCACCTACAAACGGCTCGACCCAACACTGCCCTTCTAATCTTTTTTCTAACATTATCGGTAAAATATACTTAGCAATTCTACGTTTTGAACCCCGGTAGTTCATTCTTCACTCTCCTTTCGCATATATCACAAGCTCCACTGAACCTTTGCACGTTTTCGATGGAACGTGAAAGTCCTTTACCCATGGCAAAGCCCATTTATCGTTTACGTATACGCCACCTTTTTCCAACACATCCAGCGTAACCTTTAATAAATTCGATGCATCACGTTTCTTTGCATCGGGGAAGTACACCGTCATCTCAACAACAGTTTTACAGTCCAACGCTACCCACGATACCGTTTCTACCTCTTTTTTCACCCGCTCCACTGCATCCTCAACCCACGATTTTGCAGTTTTGGTGAATGTCCGTGCGACGTACCGTTTCCCTGTTGATGAGTAACGATATGCATTTTGTCGCATGTGATTTTCTGTTGGTGGATACGGCAAAGATATGCTTAACTTTTCTCCCATTTCTTTTTATCCTCCTTCGAGTTTGTCACCACACGTTTATACATATACTGAAAAAAGCTATCATCTTCGGGAAGATCCCACCACATTTTTCGTGTAACAGGCGAATTTACGCTCTCATACTTACCCTTCAAATTATCATTGGTTGATAAATCTTTTACTAGCTTTTCCATGTAGTTCGCTCCATACGATGGAGGTTTACGCTTTTTCAATCCGCACACTCCCCTAAACCTATTTTTCTTCGATACTCTTTTTCATATAAATCAAGGTATACAAATGCTTTTTGGATATCCTCTATTCCGTTTTTATGCTTGTGTCGTGACAAATATTTGAATACGTTCCCCAGTAGAAACCCCCGATACTCATCATCACTTAGTTTTGCTTGGAGGATGTCCAGCGTGGACAATCCCCCGACATCGTAGTACCCGTATTTTTCATTT
>Ga0129333_10000490_pt1 | contig 32568 bp, 41 predicted proteins | sample CPB6_08_DNA_FD_94474 | JGI IMG/M metagenome (GOLD analysis project Ga0129333, IMG submission 94474) | Freshwater to marine salinity gradient microbial communities from Chesapeake Bay, USA - CPBay_Sum_0.6_0.8_DNA | ecosystem: Environmental > Aquatic > Marine > Coastal | place: USA: Chesapeake... | reverse complement strand
TGCGCCTCTTCAAAATGCTGCTCAATCATTCCCTCAAACTTTTCACGCACATGCTCATCCAGATCATTGGTTGAGTTCTGACGGTTCTTCTCATCTTGCCTACGAAGTTCAGGAACTTCAGGAAGATCAGTTAGAAGTTTTGTGTCTGCATAACGTTGTGAAAACTCTTGATATGTAAAGGACCTGTGACGAAGCACCTGAGCTGCGATGCCACGAGTAGTATTAATCTCAAGAGTCATATCTGCTTGCTCAAAGATAGACCAATGGTTTTGTTTAATACAATACCGAAGAAGTCCAGCAGCAGTATCAAATTTAAGTTGATTGCCTGGATTACTCACACGAGCAGTATATGTAATCACCTCTTGTGCAGATTTTCCTGCAAGTTCTCCCGCACCTTGAGTGACAGAAATTAGTTTGACCAATTGTGACATTTAAATCTCCAAATAATTTTTAAAAATTTCCAATGCAGAATCCCAGTGAATAAATTGACCCGCTTGATTAACTGGTACAAAACAAAGAGTCCATCTCCCATGTGGTGTTGGATTGTTTGTGCCGTGAAGAATACCAACATTAACTAGACTTGGACGATTGGTATTTGCTTCATAAAGAAGTTCACAATCTTCTTCTTCTGCCCACAGATTATCGTGATATTCGCTCGTGTTATCTTGATGCCCGTTCAATTGCATCCTTTTAACTTTATCACTCTTCCACCATTGTATCACACCTTCATCTGGTCCCCAAGTCATATTAATCTTAGCATGGTTTGTATAGTGCCCATGATCAGTATGAATCGGAATTTTAGAGAATGGTGGTGTATAAAAAACTTCCTTAAGATGCAGTATTAATCCCAAATCACTGAATAATTCTTCCATTGGATAAAATGGATAATCATTAATGTAAAAATGTTTTATCTGATTATCACAATGCTTAAATATGTCCAGTGGTCCAATAGTGAATGGGAGATTCAAATACCTATGGTAAATATTAATCGCTGTATCCATCATCATCCTCAAATACTTCGTCATAATCAGTAATACCGTAATTATATTCAGAAACATAACTATCAGTATCTGAAAATACTTCTGATTCTATTTCTTCAACAATTCTTTTAAGATCACGGACCAATGCTTTTAATTTATCCCTTTCCATTTTAGATGAAGAACTCTTTTAAATTATACTATAAAAAAAGGAGGGGATCAACCCCTCCTTTACATTAAGCAACTTGTGGTTGCTTTGCCATATTCAGTTGTGCGTTGTGAAGGAGTTTTTCCTTCTTTGCTTTGAGTTTGAGATAGCGAACGAAGTAAGTATTCATTTTGCACCTCCCTTAGATCTTTCCATAGAGAGTTTGTTTCCGTTTTCGTCTACCCAGAACATTGTTCCACGATAGATTTCTACATGAGGTTCTCTTTTGAAGGTTTGATTTGGGCGGTCGTTGGTGTCATATTCGACACCACGATATACGACTTTAGACATTAGGTTTCTCCTTAATTTTGAGGCTAAAGAGCGTTCCTTCAGTCGGCTTTTGCGTCTATTTTACACTCCTTTGGAGAGATCTGTTTAATCTCCCAAATTAAATCATTCTTTGCTTGTTTGGGAATGTTCTGTTGATGAACTCTCCCAGCAATTAATTGTGCCTGTAAACATGTAAGAATGAGTGTCTCCATAGATGAACGATCCGTTCCGAGTCGGCTTACTTCCGTCCTATTTAATTGTTCAGCACTTGAGTTTCACAACATCCTTTCGGAGTTCTGATAGCAATCGGTCTTCTTTTCTTTGGTCTACTACATCGTCGTTTTTAACGATGTCCATTAGTTCCCACGCTGCGTCGCAACTTATCGTCACTTGATTAGATTTGGCAAGTTGAGGCGTAGAAATAGAAAGAAGTGGAACCCATGCCAAGAGCAAAAGTGCCTTAGTCATAGGATGAACGTTAGGGGATTATTATACCCCTAGTTACTTTATATAGCAAGATTTGTGTGTATTTCCTGATACAGTTTTACTTTTCTTCACTCACCCAGAGTATGGATTACTGGTTTCTCATGAGCAAGAATATGATACAGTTCAGTATTTTTTGCTGCTGATACGGGGACAAACTCAGTCTCAGGATCAAACTCTTCATCACGAATTGCCTGGTTGATCACAATAGAACCATCGGCACCAGAATATGAACGATGGAAGGTCATCTTGGGAATTACCAGAGCACCAGAGGAACGATTTAGGTGTACGATGTGATATGGATATCTCCACTCAGGATTCACCAGTTCAAATGTACGAAGTCCAGACAGAACACGGTTGTGGTCTATCTGGTGATAGTGAATATAAAACTGCTTCGCACCTACAATATCATCTGGTGGTGAAATTGCGGCACCAGTATGACACACAAGATCTTGTGCATTAGAACCATCTACAGAGATATCGTAGAAGACAACTGCTTCGGTCTCACGGAATACTCTGTGTTTCTTAAAAGTTACTTCGCTCATTAGTCTCTTTGTCTCCAATCTTCTGGTTTGTCTCTTCCCTCAGACCACCAATCAATCATATCATCAACACTATCAAATCCACGTTTACCAAAACGATCAAATCCAGTGCCACCAATATCAAGTTGGTTTAAAAAATCATCCATATCTCCTTCTTGCATATCAGGATTCTCTGCGGTCCTTCTTGCTTGTCTAAGAATGGTAGCAGCAGAACGATTAGACTTAGCTAACTTTTCTGCCCAAATCATATCCTCCAAACTCACCTCTTCATGCTTGGCAATCTTGCTGCAGATACCTTCCAAGCGTAGGCGATATTGTGTAGAGAGCATATGCAATCTCCATATAGGGTTATTTAGTATTAATCATTGCTTCCAAATCATTAATCCTACTGAATTCTTCATAAGCTCGTTCAGAACGTTCAGATAGAATATCAGTGATATCTCCAAGGATTGTTTTATTATCAATATATTCATCCAAATACTTGTCCAACGCTTCTTTTAGATAGCGTTTGCGATGCCACTCAGGAGAATAAGGTTTGTAATCCATAACCATAACATTATATGTTTTGTATTTTAAAACAAAAGTTAGTATCTGTCAACTACTTGTGATTATATTTGTCTGGGTTTTTTGCTGAATCATAGATAAAAAAAGCAAAAGGAAACAGTAAAAGAGTTCCCAGTATTGAAGCAACTAAAACAGGATCAACAATACTAAAAAGTTTATGTATCATCTTTCAATGTAACTAAGTGTGTGATTTGATGCATATAATTGTTCTATAATCATATCACAACCCAACTTAGGATTGCAATCTCCGCAAGTAAATAAATCTACTGCAGCTTCTCCCTTCGCAGGCCAAGTATGAATACTAATATGACTCTCTGAAAGTAAAGTTAAAACCGTTACTCCTTGTGGATCAAACTTTTTGAATATTGTATTAACTACTGTTGCTCCACTTAAAGAGGCAGCAGATTCTAATAACTTAATTAGATATTCTTGATCGTCTAATAATACAAAAGAACATCCATACAAATTCAATAAGTAATGCTTTCCCATCGTTAAAAAATAAGTATTTCTATTTAGAATTTTTATAAAGGTTATAATCTTCTTTGTACGCATTTATAAACTGTTGTTGTCGCATACAATAATCATTAAAAATTTTGTGACACACCTCATGATTTTGTATCTTTAAGTGTTCTTTTTCCATTAAATTTTTTTCTTTTATTTTAAAGTCCTCACCAATAAAATCAACCAACTTACTCTCAAAGTTATGATCCATTCTTATTAAATTAATATCAAAATTAATATCAGAAGATTGAAAACAATAATCAATAAATCTTAACTGAGGTAGCGTATGCCCATCAAATATAAATTTTTTATTCTTCAGTTCCAGTAATACATCCTTTGCATCTGAAGTGGACAGATATATTCCAACATCACTAAGAAATTGATTAAATCCAGATATCCAACGTTCCTTTGGATGCCTAACAATAACCAATATCTTATATTCTTTTTTATATTTTTCTGGTATTTCTAAATCAAACTTACGATGTCTATTTGGTACTTGATATACTGGTTCAAAATCGAGTGAATTCTTCAATGAAGTAGAAGCGTTTTTAGATATTGGAATATATAAAATCTTATGTTTTTTAGATACATAAAAAGCATCAAACCCTTCGTCAATGACTGAAGGGTTATAATCTAAAAAGTATTTTTTAGAGACGCAGATATCTATATCTTTTTTATATTTTTCCCAGTCAAAGTTTAATAGATCAAGTGAGTTCATCATCACCATATTCTTCCAAAAGATTCTTTACAGTCTCTTCTGTACCATCCATAACTTTAACTTTATACAAAGAAGATTTCATATACTTTTTAAGTTTTTTATATTCTTTTAAAAGTTTAGAAACCTCATCAGTATGAATTGTTACGACTGCTTTACCATCTTTAATTTTTTCAGCACCAAATCCACTGGACATAATGTTGCCTCACTTTTTGTTTTTATTTTCTTTTGGATTTACTCCGCAAAGTTTAGGATTAGTTCTCCCCTCAGATTGTTTGAACCATTTGAGACCTTCTCTATATTTGTCCCAATAGTAATCAAAGGTGTCTATTTTTTTATTGGAAATAATAAGATCATAACATAGTTCCCCATCAACTTCATAATGAACCAGATAGGAATTGTATGGAAGAGATCTATCTTTTGCTACTTCTGGATCACAATTTTGCTGAAGGATTTTAATATTCAAGAGCGACCACCCCACTGAATATCAGGGTATGCTTCAGACACATTATCTTTAGTAATTTTATATCTCTCTTGAAGCTTTTTATCTTTCACAAGAACCATGATTTCAGCTTCCCTAGGGTGAAGACCTTCAAGCATTTGAATGAACATAGTCTCTCTACGAAGACTAGTCAGAGATGGATTACCACCTTGGAGATAGTTGTAAAAGTTTTCCCATTCTTTGCGAATAGAAGTTGCTCTGTTACGAACAAACTCATCAGCATTAGAAAGACCTTGTACCTTATTTAATTTTTCTACAGATGCAGATAAAGTATCGTTAAATGCAGATTGCTCTTCAACTCTTGAATAAGGTACATCTCCTGCTGGTAAAAGAGAGATTGCAGTATCGTCAAAGTTCCAAATCAATAAAGCAACAAGTCCTTCATTTCTATACTTCTGAAGGACTTCTGCCTTTTTAGAACTTGATCTTTGCTTTGAAACTAAATCTAAAATTTCAAATTGAAAAGGATTCGGTTGCAGTTCTTCAACTGCTTCACTCTTCGTCTCCTTCTTCGTCTTCGTAGTAGTCATTTGCGTTTTCAAATCGTACAGCTAATATTTCATCGGGAATAACATTCCCATTTTCGTCAAACATTTCGGGATGTGTATAAGCGATTGCAGTTCCTTCATAGAAGTGTTGCTTTGCGATCCATCCGATTACTCCACCCAAAAACAAAAACATTATTGAGAATAGGGCAGAGAATGTGAGAGTTACTGCTAACATTGGACTTCTCCCGAGAGTTATGGTTTTTTAATAATATCAAGTGAAATTTCAAATCGGAAGTGTATCTCTCGTTTAAAGAGAGAGATTACCTTCCCAAACATTATACCAAATGTTTTAGGTTCTGGCGTTTTCTCCCTCCTGCTACGATGTCGCAACATTAACTCAAATCCACGATTAATATCAGAGGATTCTGTTTTATTTATTTGACTTTTTCCTTCTTCCTGGTCGTTTGTCATGACTATATCTCCAGGCATCTTCAAGAATACCATGAAGATATTCTTTTATTTTTCTTGCTTGTGGTTTTGGGATGTGTCCATATGCTTCACGAAGAAGTTTATGTTCAGAGTCCTGACCACCTTTTAGATATTCATCTAATTCTAAAATCATACAATTAATACTTTCAGCAGTCGCACTACCGATAAAATTTTCGGCATGGCGGCGTTTAGCATTATTTGTTTTAAGATATTGGTAAAAGTTCAAAATGAACTTCCCTTGAAAGGCAAAGTCTACTGCCTTCTCTACATCGTAGTGAAGTGTGACAATCTCCTCTTCCATGAAAACGGTTGCTCCCATTTGTAAATTATATATCAAAAATTAGATTTAAACAACTTTTTTGTTTCATAAAACCAAAGATAATCAAGAGAAGAAGAATTTAAAGTCCTAAATGCATCCTGTGGGGTTTCGACTAAAGGTTCTCCTGCCAAATTAAAACTGGTATTTAATAGGATACCATGTCCTGTCAAGTTTTTAAACTCTTTTAAGATGGAATATAAATGACCAGAGTTTACAGTCTGTATTCTGCACGTATTATCAACGTGAGTTACTCCAGGTATAAGATTTGTCTTAACTGGAAAACAAACGGTCATGTGTGGATTTGGAATCGCGTTGTGAAAATAAAGGTGAGCATCCTCCTCAAGCACTATAGCAGCAAATGGGCGATACCACTCTCTTTTTTTAATTTGATTAACAATTTCTCTGGCATCTGGATTGAGTGCATTAAACAGTATAGAACGGTTCCCCAATGCCCTCTGACCCGCTTCTGCTAATCCATTGTATACTGCAACAGATTTATTCTCATATAACAGTCTTGCAACCCGTTTTTCATCAACATATTCATCTGGTATCTGATCAACTTTATATTGCTGTCCATGAAAAAAAGTGTTGTTAAGAGGAAGTATTTGTGTATCTTCAGAAAATCTGCGGTAGGTATACATAGCAGCTCCAATTGACAATCCACTATCATCACAAATAGGATCAAAATAAAACTCAACGTTTGGAAATTTAGTTAGTAGATCATAATTTGTAATAATGTTCATGGCGTAACCACCAGTTATACAAACAGATTTTATTCCAGTTTCATTGATATATTTTTTTACTAATCCACAAACTTGTTCTTGGCATTGTCTCTGCACTTCGTAACAATAGTTGGCAAAAAATTGATAGTTATCTTTTGTGATTTCCATAGAATAGTTTGCATTATCGTCAAAATCTATCACGTAATCTAATAACTTTTGTTGTCCTTTAAAATATTTTTTAATAGAATCTACTGCAGATGTTTTATCTCCAAAAAATTTTAATCCATCATTTGGACAACCATAAGAAGATAACCCCATCGCCTTCCCACAATCATCTACTGTCTGCCCTATTGCAAGAGCAGCACTGTTGTAAAGATTCCCAATATTAATCTCATCTATTATATGTTTACTAACATGTCTACAATTATTTGCAACCTTATCAAATCTTTTTTGTAGATTTGCTGTCCAATATCTTTTGTATATTGGTTTAAATTTTGCTGGATATTCTGCAATATACACAGATTCAGATTCAAACACCTCTGGATCTACTGGATAACCGCCAGCAGAATCTATACAGATTACTAATGCTTTATCAAATCCACTGCTATAAAATGCTCCCGCAGAGTGAAATAAATGGTGTTGATATTTTGGATCAACAAATTTTATTTTTGGATTTATAGAATGTATTAAATGATCCGTTTTATCCTTTACCTCCTGACTATCTTTAGAAGAAAAAATAATATAATCAATGTCTTCTAAAAGACCATTCATTATTATATCAAGAATAAATTTATATCCAGACGCATGTTTTATCTTGCCGTACCTTTCTTCTTTAAAATAATGTTCTACTACACCATCTTTCAAAATAGTTGCAGAGGCATCATGCCCAGATAAGATGGTTAGAACTTTCGTAATAAATACAGAATAATAGTGCTTTCGTAATGAGCGTAAAGAATATATTATTTAATAAGTATTCAGATCTAATTGATGTAGAATTACCTCATTGGTTAGATCAAGAAATTAAAGATGATAACTCAACAATAAAGTCATATGTATGGAAAACAGAAAAGTTAAGAAGAATTAGATTAAGCGAATTAAATATTAAAAATAAATTTATTGCAGAGTCTCTTGTTATATATCCAGACTTCCAATATCTAAATCCAATTTTTGGTACAGAATTTGTAGCGTGTTCAGATAAAAAATATTTTGGTACTATAGATTTCCATCCACTAAAAATGGATAAGGAATATGAGAATGAATATATTCTACCATATCTTAGCGACCAACCAGATAGAGTAAAAAATGTATCTAAAGTATATGATCTAGACAAATATTTTTCAAAAAAATTATGGTTAAAAAATACTGATAATAATTTTTATGAAGAGTATTTAACCAAACTAGATTTGTACTTAGAACGTTATAATGATTGCATAAAAAAATGTGGGACTGGTCAATCCCACATATTTCAAATAGGTTACGATCATCACCTATCATATACAGATCCTGCATATGGAATTCTTAAATCATATTATGATAAAGAATTTGCTAGAAAATATATCAACAACTTCTTATTTGATCTTGCTTAAGCAATAATATTATTTTCTTTTAAATAACGTGCTGTATCCGTGCATCCACCCAAATGCTGATCATTTAGAACAACCTGTGGGAAAGTTGACCCAGGTCCAAACTCAGAGTAAAACTCTTCACGAGTAAAATCTCTTCCAAGTTTATAAATTACATGTTGAAGTTCTGCAACTTGAAGTAGTTGTTCAATCTTGCTGCAATATGGACAACCGTCCTTAGAATATACTGTAAATTTCATCATCTATGAGTTGTTTTTCCTAATGCTACAATGTTTACATTTGTTGAAGTAGACTTGGCAAAAATAATTTCTCCTGCACCCAATTTAATATCGTCTTGACAGAAAAAGTGACCAGGTTCTACTCTTTGATTATACACCAGATAATGATTGGAGCCAATCGTAGTTCCAATGCCAACACTTACTTCAACATAATCTGGAGAAGTGTTTGTAATATAAAGGTTTGCATCTGTTTCTACCATTGATGCTGGTAAATTAAATACAGTTTGCCCCGCTCCTATCTTTAGACTTGTTGACGGACTGAACGCGGATATAATTCCACAAAGAGATGTTGTTAATCCTACCTCAGACCCACGAAAACTAAATTTTACACCTGGTACATCTGCACGTACTACGACAGATTCTCCATCCTTTAAAAATATTTTATCCGTTACAAACCTATCACCAATTTGAATCGAATGGTTATATATAATGTAATCAGATATTGCTAGGTCATCTATATTAGCGGTTCCCAGAACTGCAATTCTAATTTTTACTGGAACAGATCCCATATTAACAGCGTAAACTCTACCTTCAACAAAATTAGATGAAGGTGATGTGTAAAGTATATGAGCAAAATTATCTGTAGTTGGGTATGATGCTAGAGATCCAAACGCCATGGATATACTTTTAGACTTTTTTATGTTATTATTTATGATAATAGGAAAATTATGATCATACTTACTGGTTCATCTGGATTCATTGGAAGTCATTTTGCAAACAAGATTACTACTGGAGAAGATATTTTATTAATAGGTCAAGAAGATTCTTGGAGACTATTAAGAGAATTTGATCAATGGGAAAAAGTATCTTTGATACTACATCAAGGAGCAATATCATCAACCACAGAAAAGGATTTACATAAGCTTTGGCACTATAATGTTGCATTCTCATGTGCCCTTTTGAATATTGCAATTCAATATGAAATTCCAATTAAATATGCATCATCAGCATCAGTTTACGGCAATCAAAATATACATCAAAAAAAGAGTACAATAAATCCACTAAATCAATACGCAATATCTAAATTGCAAGTTGATTATACTGTTCTGGATAATATAGATAAATTTTCCCTCGTTCAAGGATTTAGATACTTTAATGTTTATGGAAGTGGAGAAGAAAATAAAGGAAATCAAGCAAGTCCTGTAAGTAAATTTACCAAAGAAATTAAGGAAACTGGTTCTTTAAATCTCTTTGAAGGTTCCGATAGATTCTTGAGAGATTTTATATGTGTAGATGATGTTATTGATATTGTCCTTAATAACAACTCCCCAAGTGGCATATATGACCTTGGAACAGGGTCTCCAGTATCATTTCAACATGTAGCAGAGTTAGTTGCAAAAAAAGAGAACGGTACTATTAATACCATTCCCTTCCCAGAGCATTTACGAGGTAAGTACCAAACATACACATGTGCAGATATGAAGTGGATTGGTAATTATAAATTTAAGACTGTTGCGGAGTATTTACAAGTAAATTAAAACTTACTGTTCTTCTTTCTAAAAGACTTTTTTGTTTTACAACCCAATGCATAAGAGTACTGGGAAACAAAAAAGTCTTTCCAACTTCTTGATCTGGTCTATGATGTTCATTATTCCAAATAAATTCTAAGTTGTGCAAATCATACCAATCAGAATCTTTGGGAAGATCCAATATTGTTATTCCAGATATATGTCCCTTATGATCATGCGGTGGCGTATAATCTCCAACGAAATAACGATTAACCCAAACATCAACAAATATATCTGAAAAATGTGCGGGAGTAAAAAATATTTCAGCACTATTAATTCCAAATGTTTTAAGATATTCTGGCGTAACATCGGCAATAAATTTAGAAAATCCAATTTCTTCGCATTGATTGGAAGTCAAGTATATAATTTCAAATCCACGTTCCAATAGATCAGGAAATCCATCGACTTTACTATATCTGGAAGAACACAATTCCTTTGTTTCTTGATCCATATCATCAACGAAAGAATTAAAATTTTTTAATATATTTTTAGGACACATACATTCTAAAATACACGGTCCAAATGGTTTAGTAATATTAGTATTATACATCTGCAAAATTAATAAAAGCGGTTACAATATATTTGTCATCTGAGATAGGAATATTTCCTTGATGGCGATAAAGATAATTACAAGGGAATATAAGTAATTTTCCAGCTTCTGGTTTTATCTTTAAATTATAATCTAAGAAATCTGTTTCTCCACCATCATCCACAGTATTAAGATATAAAATTACACCAAAAATTCTCGTGACATTTGGACCAGCAGATTGATCAACGTGTTCTAAAAACTTTCCTTCACCCTTGCGATATACTCGTATCGAATATGTAGTAGTGCATAATGGTTGTCCTTGTGGTACTGGTAATTTAGAAGCATATTCATCATAACCAGAAAAAATAATTTTAGTTATAGTATCTGAAATTGGATCTTCTGGTTTTGGATATGCTTGGGTTGTATTTTTTCTATCTAAATTTACAGTATTACTTAAAGATGACGCATCTACTCCACCATAAACTTTTCCTTGAACATGCAAATCAGTATTACTCCAAAACCATTTTATAAATTCTGCACATTCTTGTTTTGTTATTGCATCCTGCTTTTCATATATTAAATCTTTGAACATCAACATTATCAATCACCTCGTATCAACCTATAACTATCATCATCAAAATGTTCTGTGGAAAATTCAAACAATTCAGAGTCTTCCAAAGCAATCATCTGATGCTTTAATCCGATTGGAACATGAAATGCATCACCTGGTTCCATTATTTTCATTTTAGCTTTTGCAAGATCTTCATCCCATCCATACCACAAATATATTTTACCACTATGCAAGTAAAAAGTTTCTTCTTTTACTTTATGATAATGCCAAGAACATCTTTTATTTCTTTCAAAGAATAAAAGTTTACCGCAATACTTTTCGTTATTGACTATCCACTTTTCATATCCCCATCCTTTAGGGACAAATTTATTTAAAGAAGTCATCTGAATTTATTGCTTTATCATCTATATAGTAGTCCGCAGATGGCTTACCCATAATAAGTTGATGATATTTACATCCCCAAATTCTTAATTGGAGTTCAGTAAGTTCTTTCCATCTTGCAGAAGCAAGGTTACCATCGTCTTGATATGTTCCCATGCCTCTTGCAGTAAAATATTTTATTATATTTCCCTCATCATATAGTTTGTTTATCCTTTCAATATTCTCTTTTATGGGAAGAGATGACTCATATTTACAAGTTTTACATATACCAAGTGGCTTAGCAATAACACCGTCAATATCAACACAATAAGTTTTCATTGTTCTAATCCCAGATATAAAGTTTTAAGTGGTTTTGGATCCATAGATTGTGTTTGTTGATGGTACTGTAATTTAGCAAGACCGATTGCAGTACCAGCATCAGTAGAAATTGGTTCCACATATAATTTTACACCTTTTGGTAAAATATCCAAGTACTTATAATTTGCAACACAATTTAGAGCACACCCACCAGTCAAGACAATATTTCTTGCTCCAGTTATTTGAATGGTGTACATTATTAAATTACTCATATAATCTTCAAAATCTTTTTGAACCCTATATGCAAGATTATAAAGATTTTGTATCTTCGGATTGTTTTTATCAACAGAAAAACCTTTAAAATTTACATAATCATATGGTATAAAATTAATTCCATATTTAGTTCTATAGAATTGACTAGAATCCAATTTACCATCAATAATAAAAGATTTTATATTTTTATCTTCTTTCCCATACGCAGACATACCCATAACCTTACCTGATCCCAAAGATCCAAATCCAAGGTAGTCTGATATTGCACTATAAATCATGCCAATACCTATTGGTTGCCTGTCAAAGGGATGTTTATCAGATTTCATAAATGAATTTGTTACATTAACATGGTAACATTTGCACTTATTTGGATATTGAAATTTATATATTGATTCAACTTCATGATAATCATCGTTAATATAATTTCCCATGCCATCAACGACTAATACTGCAGCATCTTTGAATCCAGAATTGTAAAAACCACAAGCCGCATGATAAACATGATGTTCTAAAAATAAATCATAGGTTACTTTCTTTTTGTTACTGCAGTTTTGTCTATTAAAAAACTTTTGGACTAAAGTAGAAAATTGTCTGGCAGATTCCTCCATTTTTCTTTTATCCCAAATTTCATAAAGACCTGATATTTGCAATGGATACAACTCTTCACTATAATCTAAAAAAGGAATAGGAGATAACGGCAATTCAAGTTGTTTATCTCTCGCGTATCTTTCTTCCTCAACAAACCAATCAATTTCTCCGTCATCATTCAACTGACAAATGGATCCATCATGAGATAAATTTACCCCCCAATAAACAGACATTTTAAATACTCCTAATATCTTCTTGTGTTAAAATATAACATCCATAATGTTGGACAGATATCGCAGCTGCTTTATTAGCAAATCTAATAGAAGAATCTAATCTTGCCTCATGATTTTCATATTGTAAAAATGCATAAACGAATGCTGCAAGGAATGTGTCCCCCGCACCAACAACATCAAACACATTAACTTTATCAACTGGATATAATAATTTACAATACTCAACTCCAGACGATCCTTTTGTAACAATTAAATGCTGTGGTTCTGGTTTTGTAATAAGATTGTTATACTCTCTCTGATTGATTTTAAATATTACATTCGGTTCAGTAAACAAATCTCTTTTCTTAGTGTCAATGAATACTGGACCTTTAAAATTTTGACAGAATACTTTAAGATCTTGAGTTGTTAAAAATCCTTTATCATAATCAGAAATAACTACAGCATCATAATTTAAATGAAGAAAGGCACTTCTAACCTCAGATGGTTTTATTGGATCAACAAAATTATCTTCATCAACTCTTAATATTTGTTGATTAGATCCGCTATGAACAAATCTTTTTTTCTTAATAAGTTTTTTATTTGTAATATGATTTACAAATACTCCAAAAGATTCAAGATTATTCTTAACGTTAGCAGACATTCCTAAAGAAGTTTCTGTTCGTTCATAATTTAAAATTGGTATAGGAGCTTCTGGACTTATTCTATCTACTGTTCCGTAGATATAACTATCCTCACAGGTTTCCCCTATTAATAATACTGTGTATTGTTTTTGTGGTTGCATAGTCACTTATTCTATCAAAAAAAATTAATCTTTTTGCATATTGAGAACCAATTACTGGTTTATTTTTCCAATCAGATCCTACAATCATTATATCAGGATTAAATCCTTTTATCAATTTTTCTAATTCTTCATCACTAGAAAATAACTCAACCTGATTAACAGGTTTTAACATATTTAAAAAAAATTTTCTATCGTCTTGATTATATATTGGTCTAGTTAACCCTTTTTTTTCTCTTACTCGTTCATCAGTATCAATGGCAACTATCAAGTAATCACCATAAGACTTAGCAAAATTTAAAAGTTCAAGATGTCCTTTATGAAGGAGATCAAACGTTCCATTTACAAAAACTTTTTTCACGAAAATATCCTCTCAGTATCTTTTTCAGACAACATAAAACTGAATACCCAAAGTATTCTTTCTTTAGTACCTATAATCTCATCAACTTTATGTTCAGCTTTTGATACAATATATGACAATAAATCAGTTTCTTCAACTTCCCATGGTTGATTTTCAATATATGTTATTCCCCCAGACAAAGGTTTTTGTGTTATGAAATTAAAATGAACTGTTTGTGTTCCGTCAAACCAAACTGGATCAACATGTGGATGCACAGTTCCTCCTTCAAAACTTATCTCACTAACAATTCCATCTTTACCAACTGGAGATAATCCAAAATCTTCAAATTCAAACGTCAATGCTATTCTTTTTTGTATATCATAAGCAACTTGAGGATAAACAAAATTTGGATTAGAAGAAACTACAAAATTTATATGATCATGAGAAGAAGAATCTAAAAGAGGATTGCCATAATTAACTAAAGGGTTAGCAAATCTTGTAGTTAATTTTGTATTTTCAAGTTTTCTTGAATCCATTTTTGGATCTATAAAATAATTCTTTTTATAATTCGATAGGGTCCAAGTATTAAGAATATTTTTTTCTTCTTCACTGATAAAATTTTTGTAAGCTTTAACTAAATCCATCACATCTTAACGGGACTAGACGAGTTAAAAGGAATATTTGCTGGTTCTCCTCTATCAATTCTAGATAAAAGATCATCAACAAATTTTTTATGTAAAATAGATTTTTTATGTTTTTCAATTTCATTTTTATAGAAGTCTTCGGATAAGATCAATGCTTGATCAGAAGTTATTCCATTATTTTTTGGTTCAATATTATTTTTATTTAATAATTGGCACAATAAAACACTCCAATTTTCTCCAACAAACATATAATCCCCATCTGAAGGTAACTCATATGGATTGTTTTGAACCTCATTTTCAAAAAACTTTTGTGTCTCAGTAATATTATAAGTGTCTTGAACAAATTTCCAAAACTTACCCGTTGTTCTTTGATTATGTGAATAATGCATACTTACATAATCAACACAATTTTCAAAAAACGCTTTCATTTTTTTATTGTAAACAAGAGTATCTATTACATTGTAGTAATTTCCTTTAAGTCCTTCTGCAAGTTCAATAATACCAGCACATATTAATGCAACTCCAGTGCTTTCTAAAGGTTCAATAAATCCTGCGGATAATCCAATGCAAACAACATTATCTTCCCAAAAATTATTATGATAATATGGAGTCCAATCCAATAATTTTAAATCATTTTTACTTATCCTATTATTCCAATGTCTGACAAAGTATTCTTTTGCTTCTTCTGGATCGGTTATATCACGATTAAATACTAATCCAGATCCAATTCTTGATTGTGTTGGAATTTTCCATATCCATCCATGATCAACAGCGCAACATTTTGTATAAGGGGTTAACTCTTGTTCAATATCATCATAGGGAACATGTCCTGCAACTGCAGTATCACAAAACAATCTGTCCCTACAATTAACAGTATCTGGTTTAGATCCTAATAGTCTTTTCCATCCAGTACAATCAACAAATAAATCTGATTCAATTTCTTCTCCAGATTCTAAGACGATGCACTGTATTCCACCGTTAGAATTTCTTTTAACCTCTACAACTTCTTGACTTACAAAAGTTATTTTATTCGATATTTTTGTTTTAATATATTGAACCAACCTACCACAGTCAATATGATTGGCATATGTTCCTAAGTTTGTTGGATCAATTTTATTTTCAGTTACCGCTGGATTGTACAATGCACAACCATGAGTAAAAAAATCTTTATCCTTATTTAATGTCCAAAGATTTAAAAGATTTGTTTTGAGGTGTTTGAACTCGGGATAGGCAAATGGATGCCAAAGATCTGCTCCTTCTTTTTGCCAGTCAGTAAACAAGATTCCACTTTTAAAAGTCGCATCTATAGCTGGAACCCATTCTTCAGCATCAAAACCACAAAAATTCATAAACTGTTTAAATGAAAGCACAGTTGCCTCACCAACACCAACAGTTTCTGATTGTGTCTTATCAACAACTACAATCTCACAATAAGATCTTACTTTTTTAAGTAAAAAAGCAGCGGTTAACCATCCAGAGGTTCCGCCGCCAACGATTACAATTCTACGAAGGGGTTTCATTTTTAATAGTAATTAGTGTTTGATATTCAGGTAGATAGAGATATTCAATTAAACTGTTAGCAAGAGTTCTACAAGCATCGTCTAAAGTTTCAACAAGAGGTTCCCCACCAAGATTAAATGATGTATTAAAAATTATAGGACAACCAGTTCTCTCATAAAAAGTATTAATTAGATTATAATAATGCTTATTTTGTTCTTGAGTTACCGTTTGAATTCTACAAGTTCCATCAACATGAATAATTGCTGGAATTTTTTCTTCTATACCATCTCGACAATTTACAGCATACATCATAAATGGAGTCTCATCCATTCCACGAAGATCAAACCACTCATGAACATAATCTTTAAGAATAGATCCAGCAAAAGGTCTAAAATATTCTCTACGTTTGATTCTATTTACATGATCTTTTCCATCTGGATCACGAGGATCATAAAGAATAGAACGATTACCAAGAGCACGAGGACCTGCTTCAGATCTTCCTTGGAACAAAGCAACAATATTTTTATCCGTAATCAAATCAATTACATCTTCATAGGAAGATTGAGTAACAGAATTTGCATTATATTTTGAAGCAACTTCTTGTATTTGTTGTTCAGTGTACATATAAGATGGTCCAGTATAAAGATTATCAATTTGTTTTTTAATTTTTTTACTGTTTGTAATTCTATGGTAAGTCAGTAGAGCAGCACCTATTGCAGTGCCAGCATCATTACTTACTGGTTCCACAAACAAGTTAATATTCTCATCCTTTAACTGATCAAGATACCAATAATTTGCAACACAGTTAAGTCCATATCCACCAGAAAGAACTACATTATTATTACCAGACATCTCAACTGCTTTACGAATTAAATCCAATACCATTTGTTGAGATTCTACTTGAATTGCATATGCCATATCTCTGCGATTTTCAAGCAATGTCAAGTCTTTACAATCTTCTGGTGTATACAAAAATTCATATCTACCTTCATTAACAACTGCTCCATTTGGATAAGTTGGAACAATTACATTTCTATCTGAAGTTTTCCACAATCCTCCACCACCATCAGTATAAATTTTAGGTACTTTTTTATTTGGTTTTCCATATGGGAATAATCCCATAGTTTTACCAGCTTCAATAGGAGGCCATCCACAATACTGAGTAACTGCTTCATATGCTTTAGTAATACCAGCACTCTCATCCAAAATTAATTCATGAGTGCCAGTCTCATCTTCACCAGAACTATCAACCTGAGGAATTAATGCAGATCCCCAAGGTCCTTTTCCTGCTTGATGTTTGTACAAAGTTTTGATATTTGCTGGATATTCACAAGAAAATATAGATTCAAGTTCCCAACTCATCTCTTGAGATCTTCCAATATTCATTGGAATAAATGTACCTGCACCATCCACAACAACAGATACTGCAGATTTAAATCCAGACCTATAAAAGGCACATGCAGCATGAAGTTTATGGTGAGTTCTACTCAAGTCTATAACTTGAGGATGATCATATGGGTCTTGATTCCTATCAATTAACCCAAGTTTTCTTGCCATACCAGTGTAAATATCATCACCAGTAAAATCAATTGTTCCTGCTGACCCTAAAGGTTGAGTATGTGCGATTACAAGATAATCAAGTTTTTTAGTATACTCAAGTATCTTAACCATGGACGCTAGAGGTCCACCATCATACTTATGTCTAGAAAGTCTTTCCTCTTCAATAGATAAAACAATTTCTCCATTATGTAAAAGACAAACACCAGAGTTATGTCCTCTGGCAATAGCTGCGATCCATTCTGCCATAATTTACCTCACTTAAGTTTTTGAAGGATATTTTCTGTTTCTTTATCTAAAAGTGGTTTACCAAACCCCTTTGAATTTTTTGTTGGATCAAATTTAAAGGTTTGTCTTTTTTCTGTTGTAGGGCAACATTCATTTGAAGCAATATCTTTTTGTGGAAGTGTTAAGGATCCCGTGTAAGCAGCAGGTTTTCCCATTCTTTTTTTCACAGAATCAATAATTTCCTTAACTTGAGATTGACTCAACTCCATTGATTCATCATTAAGACGATCCGAAACTTCATCTATTGCAATTCGGATTGGTGAATATACTCGTCTACCTTCACCAACATCAATCACATCAAAATCAGCATGATCTGGATAAGAAATATTAATTGGATAGGTAGAACCAGTAACAACTGTAGCAGTCTTGTCTAGTGCCCTAGCAATATGTTGACCCATACTATCACAACCCAAGAAGTGATCTGCAGCAGCAATCACTCCTGACCAAATTCTCATATCTTGAATTTGTGGTCTAGCAACTTTATAATTTGACTTGTCTTCATTTTCTTCTAAAGGAAAATGAATTTCACTCATTATAATGATTGCATAATCTTTTTTAAGTTCATTAATAATATTAACAATATTATTTAAAGAAAAACTTCTAGAAGTAGTATCAATAATAAAGTCAGATCCCAATTGTTCAACTGACCTACCAAAAGGTTGAACAACTAAAACCTTGTCTTTGCCCGTTCCTGCTTTTACCTCTTCAACAATATTAAAACCCTGAACAATCTCTGCTTTACTCAATACAATATTAGGTTTAGGAAGATCTCTAGGAGAATCCAATTCATTGATTATAATATCAAATGACTGTGCTAAACTGCATTTTTGATTGTAATAATGCCAATCTCGATATGGTTCTGGAGATACACAATCCCTGTGTTTAATCTCGTTTTCAAATAATCCTTTATGCCAATTATCAAATGCCTTTCCATGTAAAGTAGGATGACCCTTGTAAAAATCTGTCCCCCCTTCACAAACGATAATAAAATCGTCGTGAGTTTCTGCATATTTTTCAAGCGCAGGGATAGAGCAAATTACACGCCCCGCTCCGCCGTTAATAAAAAACGCCTTTGACCTCATTGTTCAACCTCAGAGTTAAATTAATATTGCTATTATAATAGCATGATTTACAAATATTTAGATCAATTAAAAGAACATGATTTGAGTAAGTCTATCATAGTCTTTATACATATCAGTCTCCATGATTGCACCATGGATCATGTTAGCATCATACAATACTGCCCTATTATACTTCATTGGGCAAACATATTGCAACTTTGGTTTATTTATTTTTCCATCCGCTTCTGGTTGAACTACAGAATAAAAACCAGTTCCAGGAGTAGATTCTTCTTCTCCATATTCTTCTGGAGTATTTAAATAAACTAAAGATGCCCATTTATTGTACGGACCATCAATATGACAAATGCTATCCCAATCTCTACCAGAATCAATAATTTCTTGATTATTTGTCACATTAACAACGAACCTCATAGCATCCCATTTAGTATAATGATGTTGTTTATCAAATTCCAAATGCCAATCTTCATGTTGACATAACTGCTCAAATACATGACACATTTGATGTGCCATTTCATACATCAATTCTGGTTCTTCTCTCCAAACCCTTCTACCTATTGCACCAGCTAGTCGATCTTTATCAGTATATACTTCAGATTCTTTTGTCAGTTCGCGTATTTCATCTGGATTTTGATAAAAATCATCAATAATAAAAATCATTTTTTCTACAATTACATCTGAATTGAAAGTAACCAATCCAGTATCTGTAGCAGACCAATATATATCATCTATTTTTTGAATCTTTACTTTTAAATCAGTATTAATTTCAAACATTATAATAATGGAATTGCTCCAAAGTTTTCCGTTGGGGATGCCTCTCCAGTATAATCACTTGCAAATATAATGTCAAATCCAAGTGTAATTCTTTTTCCTTTATACTTTCTTTGGTTGACTACTCTATGTTTATGCTTTCCTGGTCCAAAGTAAATATTTCCACATTCGTTATCTATTGTCCAATTCTCAAATTCAGTTACCGTATCTTGTGGTTCTATAGATATATACCCATGCCAACTGGCACTATGATTATGCCAACCTAAAACCTCATCATAATTATGATAATTTAACCAAGATTGAATCCAAAGTATTTCATTTGGAAATTTACTTCTTACAATCTCTCTAACTTTTTGATAAACTCTATACATGTGTATAGATGGAGAAGATACCCCAAAAATATTATAGTAAATATAAGCCTTTGTAGTATCAAAGACTCCATATTTTACTATATTATCGTGGGATATCTTCAGTTCTTTTATCAATTCTAACTGATTATCTTTAATATAATCAAATTTGTATAAAATATAATCCATGTATTATATAAAAATCAAATATTAATATTACCCGTTATTTGCTGCCTCTGCTTGCAATCTTTGCTGTTCAATTAACAATTGCAGTTCTGCATTTGAAGTTGCTGATTTTGGTGTTTCTGGGAACATGTAGAAAGCAAGGTTAAAATCGATTCCAGCTTCTTCAATTACTGCAGGAAAATCTCTTAGTGTTTGACGATATGCTTTCCACTCTTCAATTAATTCAGTTGGCATATCAGGAGCAACTTGCCCATCACTATTTGATAATAGTTGATTTCTTTGCTTTTTAAGATCAAGTTCAGTGATAGTATGCTCATCACCATGAATTGCTTCAAGTGTAGAGAGTTTTCTTACAGACAGTGAACCATCTTCTTCTTTCTTAATTCCAGTTACAGCATCATAGATATCACAAGGTTTTGGAGGACCATAAACCATCATTTGACTAGTTCCTGGAAGAACTGGAGAATTTGGATGGGGATATGGAGTCTCATCATACATCTCCTGAAGTTCATTAACTACAGGTCCTCTGAGTTGACAAACCAATGGATTGGTTTCACAATCAACCTCATACCATTCTACAACATCAGCTGGCATTGGTCTGCCATCCATGATTTCATCTGCAGTTAATGGTCCATATTTTTCTTTTCCATCTTCGCCAAGTTGAAGATAGATTTTATCTGGTCCGTGATAAGTAAACTTACGGGTCTTACCTTCAGACTGAGAGTGATCTACCATATATTCATTTGGTAGACCAAGATCGAATTCTACTGAAATAATTTTTACTGCCATGGTTATTTGTTCAGGTTAACTCCTTCGATTAATATTTATAAGAAACTGATCTTAACTAATCCTGGACCTCCAGTAGATCCAGTTCCGCAGCAGTTACCACCACCACAGTACGTTGTCATTGCACCTTGACCACCATGACCATATGGTGATGTCCAGCATCCACAACGCATCCAACATTCATGAATTTGAGTTTGAACTTGAGTTCCAATAAAAGGAGCTGCCGTTGGTGAAGATCCTTGACATTGACAATGGCATTGTGCCTGATGAATAAAGAAAGCACCTCTATGATTACTCATTCCAAAATCACCACCCCATGCCCCAGGACTCATGCAGCAATATCCCCAATCAGAGAAGCAAGCTTCGTTCCATGATCCATTTGCACATCCAGCATCTCCTCCTGCAGCACAAAAATTACTTAAATTGCATCCATTAACATAAGATGCACATCCACGACAAGATACGCATTCTATAGATTCACAAGGGAATACACCGCCAGCACAGATAGTATATTGCCATCCTGGGCAGACTGTTAACATTTTTGTATTATAAAATCCACCTTGAGCACCAGCATAATGTTGACATCTAGAGGTTGAACACATTCCATGTCCATTTCCGCCAGCACCCCAGAGTTCAAAATAAACTCTTCTCACACCAGTTGGAACAGTCCAAAGACAGCAACAACCACCAGAACATCTATCTGGATTTCCATAAAAATATCTAACATTCCAAGTACAAAATACTCCAGATGCTACCGCAGTTGTGGGAAGAGATCCATCATCTAATTGCACTGAAGCGTCAATTTTTTTATAGCTTGCGTATGATGCCATCTTTGCAAATCCTTTTTTTTTATTTATTAGTAATAGGTAATACGGACTAATCCTGGACCTCCCATATTTCCTTGTCCGCAGCAGTTACCACCACCACAGTAAGAGGACATACCACTTTGTCCACCATGACCATATGGAACTGTCCAACAAGCACAACGCATCCAACAATAATTAATTGACATTTGAACTTCTGTTCCAATTAATGGTGCAGAAGTTGATCTTGTTTGTTGAAGATGACAATGACAGAATCCAACACCAAACCACCATTCAACACCACCAAAAGCACCAGAGTGATTAATATACCCAAAATCGCCACCATTGTTTCCTGGTCCAACACAACACTCCCAGAATGAGTGACATGGAGTTGCCCAATCAGTGTTTGCACAAGCAGCAGATCCACCAATTGCACAGAAGTTACTTAAATTACATCCAGTAACATAAGAGGAACATCCAAAGCATCCAATACATTCAAATCTACAACATGGTCCATTGCCAGCAGCACAAATAGTATATTGCCAACCAGAAGCAACATCTATGGTTCTAGTATTATATGCTCCACCACCTGCACCTCTATAGTGGTGGCATCTGCTAGTGGAACATGCACCAGATCCACTTCCACCAGATCCCCACAATTCAAATTGAACTTTAGTTACACCCGAAGGAACTGTCCAAAGGCAACAACAACCACCAGAACATGCATTTGGTGATCCATAAAACCATTGAACTCCAAATGTTTTTCTGGTGTCAATATTAAATTTTTCTGCAGTTACTGATCCTGCATCAAGAGATACTCCATTAATTTTTTTATAGCTTGCGTATGATGCCATCGCCTTTGTACTCCTTAGAAATAAGTAATTTTAACAACACCAGAACCACCAGTTGATCCTCTACCGCAACAGCTACCACCACCGCAGTAAGTGGTCATTGCACCTTGACCACCAGATCCATAAGGAACGGGCCAGCATCCACAACGCATCCAACATTCAGTAAGTTCACCACTTACAAATCCAGATCCTAGGAAAGGAGCACCAGAAGAACATTCAATATGACGATAGCAGTGACATGCAAAAGATCCAGAGAATGATCCAGCATGATTACCCATCGCAAAATCACCACCCCATACACTTCCACTAGGAGTTACACAACATCTACCCCAATCAGAGTTGCACATTGTATTCCAATCAGTGTTAGAGCATCCACCCTTACCACCAATTGAACAGAAGTTACTTAAGTTACATCCATTAACATAAGATGAGCATCCATCGCAAGCATAACATTCAACACTAGAGCAAGGATGAACTCCAGCAGCACAAATAGTATATTGCCATCCATCCTGAACATCAATAGTTTTTATATTATAGTATCCACCTTGAGCACCAGCATAGTGATGGCATCTAGAGGTTGAACACATTCCATGCCCATTTCCACCAGATCCCCAGAGTTCAAAAGTAACCCTTCTTACACCAGTTGGAACAGTCCAAAGACAGCAACAACCACATGTGCAGTCACCCAAAAATCCACGAATCCACTGCACATTATAATTTTTAAATGCAGTTGCTGATAATTTAGCATCAGTAACAGTACCGTCAATCAGACTAGTTCCAGATACTTTTTTGTAACTTGCGTATGATGCCATTTTTGCAATACTCTTTAAAGTTATTTATTAATTAGGGGAGAGATTTCTCTCTCCCCAGTCTTCGTTTTATTTAAAATTAGATCGAGAAGATTCTCCATCCATAAGTGTTACCAGAGAAGATCAACTCAAGTGCAGCACTTTCAGTGCTAACTGTTAAGTTATCTGCATCACCCTGAATCAGTTTTCCATTACGAGCAATTGTTAATGCATTAGTATCAAATGTCTTAGCAATATCATAGAATCTAATCTTATCACCAACGTTTGGCGATGCAGGAAGAGTAAGAGTAACGGCACCACCAGAGGTGTTTACAAAGTATGTTGCCCAAGCCACAACATTACCACTTGATGAAGTTGATGTTGGAGTTACTTCTCCTGTAGGAATCCAAGAAGTACCATTGTAATACTCCATGGTCTTAAGATCAGAGTTATAACGGAACTGACCTTCAAGTAAAACTACTGGTCTTTCTGCAGTAGTTCCTGTTGGAGGAATCATTGCCTCAACACCCATCTTATCTCTTGTGAGATATCCACGAACAGCAAACTCAGTTGGGCAGGCACTGTTAGAGTTGCCACTCATTGTCTCATCAGATGAGAACTCGTTAATTGCCTCACCAATTTGTCCACCAAGAGAACCGAGTCTCAGTTCTGTCAGACCAGACAGGTTGAATGCAGAAGCATCAAGAGTTGCAGCACCAGTTAACTGGTTAACAGCGAAGAGATCGCCAACACGGAAGTTACCACCTTGGTCAGTAGATACGTAGAATACTTTAGCAGGACCAAAAGTATTAACTTCGTTACCCTGAGCAACGTTAGCCTCATCAACGTTTGGATAATTAGTCTCAACCTTGTTACCAACACCAATTGAGAGGAAGTCGTGACCTGTTAAACGAGCGTTGGAGAATCTGGTTCTAATCTCAGTAAATGAACCACCGTCTGTAGTTGTAGTTCCAAGACCAGCACGAGTATCAGGAGTTGCAGTTCCTTTCTCTGGAGAGATGGTTACAGTTACTCTATTCCTATAGGTAACAGGTGCCAATCCAGTATTACCATAACCACGATACTGAGTATAAGATGTAGTAAATCCAGTTACATTATTAATGATGTAGAATCTTGGTGCATTATTAACTCTATCACTACCAATACCTGTTGTAGTAAATCCGATTGCATCTCCAATAAGTGGAAGATTATTAGGATCAACATCTGACAGTTCAATAATAACACCTTTTTGACCACTTACAGATCCAGCAGCAGTTGCAACTCTGATTGCACCAGTAGTTCCAGCACCGATAAAGGTAATCCATTCACCATTTACGAATGAAGTAGTGCCAATTCCAGCAGCACCATAACCTGGATAATACTTAAAGTAAATTCTATCAGCACTGGTTTGATCATTAATAAATGTTGCTCTTGCACCAGAAGTTTCACCGATCATGGTCATACCAATACCAACGGTTCCACTTAAAGTACCAACGACAGTATCTAATCTGTCACCAAATACTCTAGCAGTTCTTGCAGTCTCAGCAGTAGAGAATCCAGAAGAAATAACACCATAATCACCATAAGAGTTGTTACCACCAACACCACGAATTCTTGATCCGCCGCCAGAATAGTAACCCCATCTGCAGTAATATGTGAAGGAGGATACGATTTCAGCACCAGCATCCTTATCCAGAATAAATCCAGCACCATCACTAAGAACGTTGGTATATGCATCAAATACCATTGTCTTAAATCCACTGGAGTGAACTCCACCATCAAGGAACGCTCCAACACCAGCACCACCATATCCAGCAGGATCAGGACTACCGAATGAGGTACAATCCTTAACATAAGGAGATTTATTCAGAATTGGAGAACTTGGATTAAATGCAAAGTATACACCACAAGCAGTAGTTCCAACTCCAGCTCTTACAGTTGTTGCATCTAACTCATAAGGTCTTACTGGATCATAATCAAATCCAACCATTCCATCAACGTTAATACCTTGAATTGTAGTCGCATCCGACAATCTAAACATTGTCTGACGATTGTTTGGAGTAACACCATCGGTTGATAAACCTACAGCAGGTCTAACTTTAGAAGATCTTAGAGTTGAACCAACAACAGAGGTAAAAGGTGGAACTGTAATTGGAAGTTGCTCAGCAAATTCAGATGCAGATAATTTGACAACCGCAGGAGAAAGGTTAATTACTTGACCACCTCCTACGTAATCATGATCAATTGTTGATACGCCAACATTAACTCTAAATGTATTATTATCAATAACATCAAGAACGTTATAATATGAGGTCAATATATTTCTTGGGAATACTGTAGTATCAACGCCAACAAATGCTGTACCACCACTTACATAAATGTGATTAATTGTAGAAACACCAACGTTAACCACAAAAGAAGTTGGACTATTTACTGTAGTTACGGTAAAGTTATAATTGTCTGGTCTCGTTCCATCTGGGAATATAGTTGTAGTAATTCCAGAACCACCTGTACAAGTAAATTCAAGATTTTTTAATCTAATAACTGTACCATTAGTAATTCCAGTAGCAGCAGCTCCAACAGTTACTGTACCGATACCAGATGTTTTATCATACTGGAATCCAGTAACGTTATATGATCTACCACCACTAAGACATTCAAACTCAATACCATTTAATCTAATTGTAATATTTGGATATAAGATACCATGTGATGGAGCAGTTACAGTAGCAATACCAGTTACATTATTATAATGGAAATTTGTAATGTTTGTAATGGCACTTGCATTATCACAAGCATACTTCAATGTTCTGAACGCCATATCTGGCGTACTACCATTATAAGTATCAGAACCAAGTTCTGGGTCAACATAATAGATTCTAGTGGAATCTCCAAGGGTCATCCAAGTAGGAACCCTGTCCGTACCAACTCCTAAAGCTTGATATGTAAATCCAATACCAAGTCTTGCTGGAGCAGAAGCATCTCTGATTAAAATATCACCTTTGGTTGTTAACAGAGCATTAGAATCTCCAAGAGCGAGTGCTCCCCATTTTGTCGCGTCTGTTCCAGGAGCAATGTTCTTAAATGAAGTCGAACCGAGACCAACGTAGGAAGATGATGCATATTCTACTACATCATTAATAAAATATTCTGTAGTTGTAGAATATGCACCAGCATATCTCAGTCCACTATTAAATAGTTCCCAAGCTGTAACTGCAACGCCAACAACGGTCGTTCCAACACCAACAGTTAATCCTTTTGTTGGATGAACATTCTCGACAGACGTGGCGGTTAGTTGATATGTATTACCACCAACTCTTACTAACTCACCCTTATAATAAGTTGCACCTGCTTGCCAGGTTGTAATGCCAACAGAATTAAAACCTTCAGAAAGAACATTCCATTCTGTTTCTAATTGTGTTGGTGGAATTTGACCAGGAGTTGACGTTTGAATTGCAACGTATGCAGTCCCTCTATACACAACAACGTCGCCGCCCTGGTAAGTAGCTCCAGGATCCCACGCACCTTCGCCGTTGAATCCAGTTACATATGGAACAACATTAGGATTAGCTGGTCCACTAGTACCAATACCAGCAAAAACTAATCCAGCAGTTGTACCAATACCTGCGGTAACTCTGTATTGAGTATTGCCGTAGAGTACAACATCGTTCTTTTTATAAAAAGTTCCACCACTAAATACGCCAACATTTCTGATTCCTTCAACGTGTAAGGACCAGTATGCTTCGTCAGTAGCGTACCAATTGACTTCATTTGCTACTGAAGTATGATTGGTAGTACAAACGTAAGTATTAGCACCGAATTTTACGATATCATCAATGACGTAAGCGGTGCTAGGAGTCCAATTGCTTCTCCAATTGAATTTTAGTCTTCCTAATCTAAAATCAGCCATCGTTTTTAAATTCCTTTTTTACTTAGGTCCTTGAGTTACATGATCATAACTGCCATTAATTCTGGCAACTAAATATCCATCGTCATCAATAAAATAGTTTAGATTTCTAAAATCAAACCTATACTGTTGGTATTTATCATGTGGATGATTCTTATAAGATTTCTCTTCTGTAGTTTCATCAACATAATCAACACCATCTAGGAACCCTGGATATTGAGTTCCATCTGTTCTATGAAAATCTCCAATTTCTGTGCTTCCAGCACCAACCTTCGTATAGCGCAACATGCCATCCGCATCTCTACGGAGGGCATGAACGATAAAATCGTTTGAGTCTGCCACCGATTTGGTGGAATTATCCATTCTACTTAGATTCATGTGAACAGTCTCCAGTAAGTTCCTTCCCAAATTAACTCAACGTATGCACCAGCCAAATCACAATTCAAAAATGTATCAATGAACCCAGTGCCATCTTTAATTAAGTCGCCACCTTGAGCATTTACTGTAAGATTATTTATATTCCAAGTGTATTTGGAGTCTGCTATGTGAATAGTATCCCCAACAAATCGGAGGGTGGGTAAATTTACTGTAAAAGGACCGCTTGATGTATCAGAAAAATACTTAATATTTGTTCTCAATGTATCGCCATTGTTACTGATGCTGAGATTAGTTAATCTCGACTTTTGAACCTCAACACCAGACAATGTAAGTCCATCATGGACTCTGATTGTTCCTTTATCAGTGTCAAAAGTTACTTCAGCTAATGCACCAGTAAATGTCGAATGTTCAAGCTCCGTCCCTTTACGTAGTTGTACCCGTTTGGTATTAGCCATTAAAGAGATATTTGCACTTATCTTTATTTATCAGTTTAAATAACTACAATTCTAGTAGGTTGTGGTCTCTGGTACTCAACATACTTGGACTTGGTATTTGCGGCAAGAATATCAACATTACCTTCAGCAATATGAGGTGCGGGAGTAAAGGATTCCTTCTTGGTTCCAGAGAATTTAACAACTGGACCTTGTGGGAATGTTCTGAGTCTGAAGACTGTGATACCTCTGGAAAGATCTCCTGGAAGTCCTGGGTTGCTGAGACCAACTCTGATCTGACCAACTGCAACATTTGACAATGCAACCTTGACAATTGGAGTGCCTGTGACAGTAAAGAGGGTGGTCTTGACTTCCGTATTTGATTTGCTCTCGGAAGCACCAACAAATCCAAAGATGGATCCAGATCCAGTTCTTGGAACTGTAATTGAATCTTTTGCTGCACCGCGAACAGTAAACAGGTTCTGAAGATTTGGTGGAACAATAACTCTCGCTTCTGTTGTGCTGGAGAATCCAAAGAGAGAACCTGTTCCGCGATATGCATTTGTCTTTCTCTGAACAACCGATCCATTGATATCCAGACCAGGAGTTCCAAATCCAATATAAGATTTTGCTTTTCTTTCTTGAAGTTTTCCAGCAAATCTGAAGAGAAGTGTTTTGTCTGGTGGATTAACAACTCTAGATTCAGTTGCACTAGAGAATCCAAAGAGGAATCCTTTTCCAACATGAGGTGCTGGTGATACTCTTTCTCTGAGATTTCCAGAGAATTCAAAGAGGACATTCTTACTACGTTCAGATACGAGTGTTGTTTCAGTATCCGATACATATGTGAATAGAGATCCCTTACCAACCTCAACATTAACATCCTTCTCTTTAGCATTACCAGTGAAGCTAAAGAGAGTTGTTTGATCTGGTGGATTAATAACTCTGGTCTCAGTCTTGCTACCAAATCCAAATATTCTTCCACTTCCAGTATAATTGCCCTTGGTAAGGGATTCTGTTGCGCGACCATGAATTTCAACTGGTTGCAATCCAACAGGATCAGCACTAAGGGTGAATCTAATAAGATTACCATTGTCACCAAGAATTCTAGTCTGTACAAACTTAACTTCAGATGCAGTAGATTTAAGATTTGTAACTTGACCACTGATGTTAAACAGAGTTGTAATGTCTGGTGGATTAGAACCAACTGCATTTGCACCAGATCCAAATCCAAACAGTTTACCGCTTCCTGGTTTGATCCATGGAGAGAATGATTCTGGTGCAATTCTAACTCCAGAATTACGAACAAAGATAGATCCACTTCCAAGATGTTTTGGAAGAACATATACTGCAGCATTGCCAACAATTCTGAGTTGCGAATCTTTGGTTGTCTCCCAATCAGATGTAAATTTAAGACCAGATACTTGTTGTTTAACAGAACTGAGTACCAGTCCACCACCAATCTTAAAGAGTTCACTACTAAACTCAGATGCAGATCTTTTTTCTGTGTTAGATACACCCTCAAATGTAAATATTCTTCCAGATCCAGGTGGAATCCATGGAGTGAAGGATTCTGGTTCAATTCTAAGACCAGAATTGCGAATAAAGATACATCCACTTCCAGTCTCTTCTTGACCAGTTGCCTCTCCAGATCCATCAAATCCAAAGAGTCTACCTTCTGCCAACCAAGACGCAGTGAATTTGAGGTCAGATACCTGCTCATTAACAGAACTGAGAACAAGACCACCACCGATATCAAAGAGAGGATCTGCTTTACCTGGAGTAAATGCAACCGTCTCGGTAAAGGAGACATAACTGAAGAGAGATCCAGATCCAATTTCTGTTGCAGGAGTTGTGGACTCCGTACCATTTCCTGTAAATCTGAATAGATTTATTGGAGGTACAGGAACAACTGCGATTGCCTCTGCCGTGCCACTGACGCCAAAGATGCGACCACTACCAACAAATACATTAGTACGGGATTCAATAACACCGTCTCTAAAGGTAAATGCACCTTGAGGTTCAAGACAATCATCTGGATAAAGAGTTCCATAATCTTCATGATTGTATTGTTCAAACTCACCAAGTACACCAAAGTCAATCGCATTTAGATTTCTTCCATACTCAGATACAACTTCATTGGCAAGAGCACTGATAGGAGTGCTAAGGAATCCAGCAAGTTGTGGAGACTCTTCAACATTATATACAGATTCAGATATGAGACCATAATCATCTCCATCACATGCACCAAATGAAGAGTCTTCATTGTAAGAGAATGTGAAGGATTCACTTGCTCCGTCAAATCCAAAGAGAGAACCTGTTCCAACTTCACTGAATATAGACTTCTCAACCAATTCACCAGTGATAGTGAATAGACTTCCAAATCCATCTTTAACCAGAGTTGATTCTGTAGTACTGGAGAATCCAAAGAGGGTTCCAGTTCCATCATAATTACCCTTACCAAACTTCTCTGTTGCATTACCAGCAAAGGTAAAGATACGTTGTTGAGTATCATCAATTGGTGGTTGAACAAGAGTTGCATCTGTGGTGCTTGAGAATCCAAACAGAGATCCAGTTCCAACCTCATCATTAGATCTAGATTCAGTGGTCGATGAAGTAATGTTAATAAGATCACCCTTAGAGGTGAACTTAGGAAGAACATAAATCTTGGCACTACCAACAAAGCGAAGATGAGTTTCTTCAAGATTACCAATAAAGGTTCTAGATCTTGGAGTCTCAGTAGTGCTATAGAATCTAGCAAGACCAAATGGAGTTCTGGTCTCTCTAGGATCAAGAATACCAAAGTCTTCAACTTCCCATGGGAATTCTAGATCTTGATTACCAACAAATCCATAATCTTCAGATAGTGTTACAGTGTCAGTAATGTATCCATAATCAATTCCTTCAACATTAACGATTGAAGATTCATTATATGCATATGCCCTTCTATTAATTTCAACGTTACGGAAGGTGAATACTCTATCAACTGGATTAAAGATGACTGTGTAGACTGCTCCACCTCTAACCAAGATATCATTTTCACTGACTCCGACTTCACTACGTCCAGCATTGAATGTTGTTCCACTATTAATACTGAATAGTTTAGCGGTTGCAGATTCACTAGAGACAGATGTTTCTGCAGAACTATCAAATCCAAATAGCGATCCACCACGGAATCTATTTGGATAGAAGTCCCATCCACCATCTGCCTTATAGTGCATCCTGATTTGGACACGAGGCGTACCTTCAAGACTAATTTTACCAACACCATTAATTTTTGGTGTTGCATAATCTTTTGCAGTACCAAGCAATCTTGGTTGCTTATTACCAACCGATCCATCATAATTTGCAAATATAAAGCTTTCTTCTGCACTACCAGCAAATCTAGATCTACCATAGACTTTGTTGGTAACGTTCTCTGTAATGAGACCCCAATCTTCAATGTTGGAGTAATCCCATACAGGAACATCTTGAAGGTCTGTGATTAGACCATAATTTTCACTTCTAAGAACTGGTTCTGTAAGGAATCCCCAATCATCAGAACCAAAGTCTACATCATCACTTTGATCGTATTGGTAAGTTCTACTCTCTGTTGCCTCACCAATAAAGTTAAAGACTCTATCTTGTGGGTTGAATATTACTTGTTCTACACCTTCTCCAGATATTTTTAAGCGGAGGGTAGATGTTGCTGGAGAAGCTCCAACAGCATCAAGTCCCTCCGACTCAACAGTGGACATATTGCCCCTTCCCAACCAGGAAGAGACAATAGTGTTGTATGCTTCACCTTCAAACTCAAAGACCCTATTAACTGGGTTGAAGAATACTGTTGTTACTGCTCTACCATACAGGGCAAATTCAACACCACCAACACTTACCCTTGTAGTGCTATCATTTGCTGCAAGATGAATACCAAATTTACCCATTGGTACTCTTGCAGTATCCAATGTAATGGTTCCAAAGTCTTGGATCTGGTAGTATTGCTCAATAGTAGCAGTGATCTCTCCGTAATCTTCTGCTTCTATTACAGCATCAACAATACTACCATAATCAAGTTCTTCATAATTAACAATAGAAAATTGGGTATACGAATATACCGCACTTTGAGAACTTAAT
>Ga0129333_10000489_pt1 | contig 32574 bp, 25 predicted proteins | sample CPB6_08_DNA_FD_94474 | JGI IMG/M metagenome (GOLD analysis project Ga0129333, IMG submission 94474) | Freshwater to marine salinity gradient microbial communities from Chesapeake Bay, USA - CPBay_Sum_0.6_0.8_DNA | ecosystem: Environmental > Aquatic > Marine > Coastal | place: USA: Chesapeake... | reverse complement strand
CCCTCACGCTTCAAGTAGTCAAAGATAGCATCAAAGTCAGTACCACCGCCACCAGCTGGCTCGTAACTGTCAACAGTATCCATATTCTCAGAATTGAAGTCCTGAGGATTATAGATTTCAGTGTCGAAACAAAATACGTGAACCTTGTAACCATCAAACGCCTCCATCATTCCTGCAATTTCACCGAGGAACTGTTGAGCCTGCTTGTTAGAAATAGAACCCGACATATCGATAGCAACGTCAACATCGATTTCTTCGCCGGGATTCATGCCTGGCATGACTGCATCCATGTGCCAACTACGGCGTGAGGGACGCATCCAACTATAGTCACTGCGAATAGCACTGGTCAAGTTAGTCTGAATGAGTTCACGCCAAGGCATCACTGGATCAGTAATTTGCTTGATAAGACGTTCAACACCCTTGGGCAGTTGACCGGCTTCTGCTGACTGTGCGGCATTGAGAATAGCCTGCTTGACTTCCTGACGCATGCGCTCACGCTCCTCAGGACTCATAGTAGGACGCTTGCCCTTGCCTTCCTTCTCATCACCTTCACCTTCACCATCGCCGTCACCTTCAAGGTGATCGTCAATCATTTGATCAATGAGGTCATCAATGGAAATCTTCTGAACATTCTTCATGAGGTCATCATAGATTTCCTCACTAGACTTGCCATCATACTTTGCCTCAAACAAGCAAGGAACAGTTGTGATGAAGTCACCAACCTTGTGGCGCTTCAAGTCTGCATTAACGGCATAATCGTTTGCAATGTTCCACAGTTGCGGATCACGTTCATTGCGGCGACCAATGTGGTCATAAACAACATGCAACACCTCGTGACCTACAAGGAATTCTACTTCCTTGGGCTTCAACATCATTACGAAACGTGAATTGTAATAAAACTTGAGACCGTCAGTTGCGGCAGTTGAACACCACTCGTCGGCATTGATAAGTGTAAGACGGGTAGCAAGATTACCAAAGAATGAATGCTTGAGTAGCAAACCGATACGTGCAGTGACCAGGCGCTCACGTGCCTGATGATCAATCTTAGGATCAGTCGGGCCTACAAGATTTTCAAATTTCTTACTGCGGCGCTTCTTAGACTTAGAGCCGGGGAGAACATCAGACATATAAATTGCGTTTTGCATTGATAGTTCCTTCACTAGAATAATGCTAGTATAACAAGATTTGGATTATTTGTCAAGCCTTATTTTCCACGTAGGCCACAAGAATATCATTGCTAAAAGTTCCATCATCCTCGCCGTCAATATATGCAAGTTGATAGTTCATATTTATCCTATAGATAGCATCGATAACAGGTTGCTTGTACAAATAATCCCACTCGGCGGACCCAAATAGTCGGGTATCATCTATCATCAATACGTGATTTTTATAAGGAGATAGGTTGATTGCTTCTAGTTCCTCTACTAGAGGACACCCGCCATATTTACCACCCGGTATATTAGGACCGCTAGCATGAGCATCCAACCAAAACGTGGCTTGCTCTGTTAAGTTAGGACAGATTTCTTTTAGAATGTCAGGTGACTCACCTAACCAAAGTTTAACATTTGATAAATCCTTTAAAAGGTTTTTGCTGAATTCATAGAATTCAGATTTCAATTCAATTCCATGCATTTCTTTGAAGCCATATTTTTTGGCTTCAAGCATGGTCCAACCTTCTTGGGATCCTGTCTCAATGAATATTGAACCCTGCGCCCACTTTCTAAGTTTTGGTAAGGTTACTGTATCCATTAATTTAGTTTACGTGGTTTGTTATTTTCAAAATCTTCAAAAGATTCAGACAGACGTTCAATTTCTTCTTCGGTCCATGTGCCGTCATCAAAATCAACCGGCTGTGTCCTTTCAAAGAGTTCACCTGATTCTACTAGACGCTGAATTTCTGCTAGCATCTCATCCAATTCTTCCTGAGTGCCGTCAAAACCATCAAAGCATCCAGGTGCAAAAACAATTTGTGGGGGTTTCTTTTCAGACATAATTATACCTCAAAAAAGGGGGTAGAGTATGTCTCGTACTCTACCCCCAGGAGCAACTTTATTTAGTTGCCTGCTTCCACAATGTACTTACCGTACTTCTTGTGAAACTCGTCAAAGTTCTTCAACTGACTGGGTTCGATCGGCAACTTGTAAGTCTTGAGTGCAATCTTAGCACCCATAACAACAAGTTCAGTTTCGAAATTCTTCATCATGTAAGAGAAGAAGTTATCAGCCATTTCGTGGAACTTCTTGCGATCCGCGGTCTTATTATCTAGTGCATCCTTAAGTTCATAGCACATAGAAACAGTCAGTGAGTACATAGCACTGATTTCCTTGACCTGCAGATCAGTCACCTTACCGCTGAGAATATCAGCGGGGTCGGGCATGCGACCTGCAACCTTGCGGTGTGCCATAAACTTAGTAGCAAGACCGTCACCGACAGCACCTGCAACCAGATTGAAGAGAGTGTCAGTATCGACATTTTCTTCATCATCAAGCAGGTCGCTAACGAAACACCATGAACGGGGCGTAGCGAATGCGCGGCTTGAGGACTTAGCATCAAAGTCATAGAGGTCCTGCTTTGCGAAAGACAGATAACCAACTACGTCCTTGTGAATTGCCTTACCAACAGCCCAGTTCTGCCAAGATGCAAAGTCGGGACGCATCTCAAGGTGAATGAAACGATTAGCGAGGGGCATCGGCATGCGATAAGTAACACCCTTGTCACTATCACGGTTACCTGCCGCAACTATTACAACATTGTCAGGCAACTTGTACTTGCCGACACGACGGTTAAGAATAAGTTGATAACCTGCAGCCTGTACTGCGGGCGGGGCACTGTTCATTTCATCGAGGAACAGTACAACGATGGGATACTGACTAGCGAGTTCAGCATCGGGAAGATCGACGGGCTCAGCCCAGTCCATCTTGCCGAGTTCTTTGTTGAAGAACGGGATACCGCGAATGTCAGTGGGCTCCATCTGCGCCATGCGCAGATCGATCATGTAACCACCGAGTTCATCAGTGATTTCGCTCACAACTTCGGACTTGCCGATGCCGGGAGGACCCCAAAGAAAAATGGGACGCTTAGACTTGAATGCGGTCAGAATTGCCTTGCGGGCCTGAACGCTAGTAACAGTGAGATTGTCAGAAACTTGAGACATTTAAGTTGCTCCTAAAAATTGATGATGTTGATACTGTAACAGAGGCCTGATTTATTGTCAAGCCTTAAATTGTTCATACGAACGAATTGGGCTACGATTGTTTGTGTGACGTTCATCGAACGTAACTGCTACACCCTTATCCTTAAGGGATGTGATTAGAGTGGAAAGGTCGCAGTCTTCCTCAAGGTAAACGGTGTTACCCTTTTGATAAGAGTAATGAGAAATCTTGTCTGCAATTCCCAAAGAATTAATTAGGTCACGCTTGACAGCGGCCCAACCATGTCCGGGATCAGCATAAAATTTGATTTTGATTTCACCGTTTGTCATCTTCAAACTCCGTCTTTCAATCTATATACAGACTATAGTACCAAACTGATTTAATGTCAAGCCTTAATAATCGTATTCGTAAAATTTAACGTTAGGATCCAACTGACGCAGTTGCTTTGCGGCAGTGTTCAATTCTTTCCAACGACGGTTAACTTCTGCACGGGGAAGTTCGCCATCACACGTGAGATTTTCGGGACTTAGGGCGGCATCAATCATATCTGCTACCCGTTGACGACCAGCGGCAGTTTGAATTTCATACTGTTCGCCCTTGAAGAAACTGTTCCAGCGATTCTTCTGATCGATAAATGCTTGAAGTGCTTTCATATCTATCTCCGTTTTCTCAGTGTCAATACATGTATTGTATGCCCAAAACGAATTAAAGTCAAGCCTTTTTTACGGAATTTTTTAACTTTTTTCCTATTATAAATCAATAACTTACACTACCTGTGCAGAAACCCAGCCGTCTATAGCACCTGTTACCCAATGATATTGGGACCTTGATAGTTTATGCACTTTTAAAGGTGAGTCATTTAGTATGTCTGTTTCCGTATTACGGGAATCATCGTCAGGTGCCTCAATGACAAACACATTTTTGTTGTCTAATCCTCTCATGTATCTGTTAAACATGTATGAGTAACGTTCATCGGCACCTACTAAAGATGTTTGACATGGTAAAATTATTAAACATTTCTTGTTATTTTCTTTTACATAGTTTACAAAATGATCTATTACCTCGCCGAGGTAATCAATGTCAGTCTGTGTCCAAGTTTTTTTGTGGAAGGTAAATTCTGTATAGGCGGCAAAAACAAAAACATTAGGTATGTCGTATTCATGTCCTTGAAGTAAATCATTACTATGAAAGGTTCTTTCTTCCCACCATCGTTCATAATATAAAAGATGTTTTAGTTTACTGTATGAATGAATCACAGTACCATAGCATCCGGCTAATATTTTAACTCTACTGCCGACTGATATAGGAAATGATTCGTTATTTAAAATAAAATTCTCTGCATCTTTATACTGGTGTACTTGCACATAAGTATTGTCTGCTTTAACCAAATCAGTGTTATAATTAAACTGTTCATTGATATATTTGGCTACGGCACTTTCAATACCCATGTTCATGATACGACAACTAAAAACAAAGTCTTTTAGGTATCTTATCATGTGCTGATTAAAAGTAAAACTAAAATACCCTATCAAACCATAATAGCCATACTTGTCCCAAGCAAACACTGCATAGGATTCACCTTTACTTTTTAATAGGAGTTCTGTAACGTTGACCTTGATTAGTCTGGATCTTGTGTAGTTGAGTTGATTGCTTCTGTTGACTAATTCTTCTATTCGTTCTGCATATGGAACACAATCCGCCCTACTGCATATTGCTATTTGAATGTTACTTTGTTCTAAAAAGTCTTTATTATTTTTATCGACTATTTTTCTCTCAAGGATTTTATATTGATTTGTACGACTTTTACCAGTACTGGGTAACTCAAGCGCAATTAATTCTGAAAAGTTATTGATTACTGTAATTTTAGGTATGTAATATTTTACCTGTTCTAAGTTCCATTGATTATCATCAATAAAAATAACGTCATCAGGTCTTAACTGGCAACTTTCAATAATAGATAGCACTCTAGCATATTTAGGTTGATTGTTGATACTTGGAAAAACAAACAAATCCCAAAGACCTAACTCACGTAAATGTTTTTCAGCACGATAATCCGAATTGCTACAAATACTGTGAATGATTCCGTTTTGTTCTGTTGTCTTTATTAGAGATATGATTTCGGGTATGGGAGTAATATCCCCGCCCTCACTTAATGTTTCTGGCCAAATAGTACCATCTAAATCCCATATGATTAACTTCATTATTCTGCTAACATCTGAATCAATAATAATTTTTCAAAGTAATCAATGGCTTCTGCTAGTTCTTTTTTTGGCTTATCTAAAAGGTGATGTTTCTTTGTTTGTCTAACCAATACTTCGGTGCTACTAAGGCTACTAACCATTTTACTAAGGTTATGTAGATACACTGATATTTGCGGGTTGTAATTAATTCTCTTAGACATTATCTCCAGATCATCTATGATCTTTCTTGCTTCTAGCGCCGTCTCAAAAGTTTTCATTACAATCTAACTCATTTTCTAAGTAGAGGAGGCTCACCTGTTCTTTTTATTTTCCAGCCCAATTTCTTTGCGTTATTCTTTATACTATCAGGTTTTACATCTACTGTCAATCCTGTTTTAAACCTTGGATCGTTTTTTTCCTTTTCGCTCGGAATATAACCGCTTGCTTCCGCCACACCTTGCTTCAATGCTTGCTTTAGATATTGTTCTCCTTCACCGGTGACATACCAATATCCATCGTCATCTACAATATAACCGTTGCTACTTAAACTATCTAATACATTATCATAAGTACTGGTTCTTGAGTCATCTTCTTGGAAATCTAATCCTAATTGTGCCGCTGTGTAGATAGCATGTAAAACTAATAATTTACCTAATCCTTTGCCTTTGAATTCTGGATAGACTTCGGCAATACTACGACCTGTATCAGCATCGTACTGGTATACACCAGCCGGGTCGCTACCAACACTTAAAGTAGTTGCAAATTTGTTTTTTCCTTTTTGTACCTTGAAACTAATTCTATTATTATCTGAGCCTTCCGCCAAACCAACGTTATATGTAGGGTCAACTTTTTGTCTTGGCATACCTTTAGGTTGCTTAGGATCGATAGGATCAATATCAGTTGTGGTAAGACCAGTCTTTTCTAAATCTTGAATATATTTGTGTTCAGTATCTTCATCACCGAATGATAGAATAGTGCTAGGAGGTCCTTTACCAAAGTCATGCTTGCCTAAACCTTTAAGGTTACTTACATGTTGGCCTAACTTATACCAATCATATACGTCACTTACGTCTACCTTGACAGTACCTGCAGGCATAGTTGGTTTAAACTCAGGGCCAGGTGGCACACCGTTAGGATCATAATCTTCAAACTCTTTAGCAAACTTCTCTGCTAAATTTTCTTCTTCACCGATTTGTTGATTGGCAACCAATTTATCCCATTTAAATTTAGGAATATACCATGCACCATTCTGTGCTTTTTTAAATCCCATTGACAATAACTGATAATCCGTATAGGATCCCTTCAACTCGCCTGGTCTTAGAAATTTCATTTTGGGACCTGAGTACATAGTTTCAATTGTTAATTCTTCACTATGCAACTTGTCACGCAATGCAAACAATTGGTCCATTCCACCTTGTGTTCTAATAGCCTTGTACGCAAGATTTTCAGGGCTGAACTCTCCGCCCTTATCAAGGCCTGCTTTTCTATAACGCTTGATTAGTTTTAGTACGTCATTTACTTTATCAACACTTTTAGTTTTTAATGCTAGTTCTACCAACTCCTTGAGTTTTTCAAACTTCATTTTAGTAGTATTTTGATCAAAGTTTGCTCTACGCTTTTTAGGTATATGTATCCACTTATCTTTTAATACACTGTATTCGCCCAATGAAACTACGGGTTCGTTTGTATCTTGTACATATAATTCTACAGGAACTCCATGTACTTTTATGTCATGGCTTGAATTATATAAATTTTTTTTGGCTTGAAACAACTCACGATATACTTCATTGTCAGGCAATTTAGTCATATCAACTAGGATATGTAAATCTAAATCGCTGTGGGGAGTGTAACTATAGGCAGCATTACTACCTGAAATAGTAATATCTTCTACATCTAGACCTTTAATACCCAACTCACTGATAAAATCTTCTGCAATTATTAATAACTGCTTTTTGACTGCAGGATCCAGTCTGGTTCCTCTCCAAATTTTTGGATTCAATTTATTGTGAAATTTAACTGCGTCTGACAGTTTGAAGGATTCTAATTCGTTAATGTCCATGTTGTATTTATCTGTTTGGCCGGGTGCCGTGATTCTCAATAGTAATGTGTACTCTGGGTTCGTTTCCGCCATTCATGAAAGAATGATATTTCTCATTATTTACAATATAAACTGTACCGTCAGCAGGCATGTGAAATGATTTATCCTCATATACAAATCTACATCCTAGATTGGTAATAATCGGTATATGTAAGCATACTTGACTAAAATCAGTGTGCCAGCGATAACAAGTATCAGGCATAATGCATCTATATGTGACAGTATTAAAACGGTACTGTGTCTTAAGATTTGTTACCACTTCATTAGTGTAGGGCAAAAATGCTAAGACTTCCTGAGCAATATTATCTGTGATCAATCCTAAAGCACGTTGTATTAAGACCGGACTATTAGATCGTTTTCGATCAGATAGTAAATGTTTTACTATGTTGTATTCTTCTAATAGTTTACCTAAATCAAATTTATAGTCCGGTAATGTTTCAATATAGTCAGGCGTCATCAATATATTTATAAAAAGAAAAGGCTCCTAAGAGCCTTTTCTGACTATTGGGTTACAAGGTAGTCAACCCCGTGAGACTCACGCCGCTAGGCGTAGTTCCTCAGTGTAATAATTGTCGTTTGCAATTATCTTTTTTGCTTCTTCGACCGGGTTATCCCAATCCTAACGGGTTTCACATTCCCGTGCTGTCCACTCATCTACTTGTCCGTCAATCGATCCTAGTTCACCCCCATCATAAAAGGACTATGGCAAAAACTACTAAAACTACTGTTATGCCAAACAACCATTTTACTACTTCGTTGTTCATATAATCCTTTTATGGTGGAGGTGGCGGGAGTCGCACCCGCGTCTTGTCCGTCTTTGGACTTGCTTCATACAGCAATACTTTTAATTACAGACTCGTTCGTAATAAACGTTTCCGTAAATATCTCTCTTACGAATATCATAGCACGTTGGCTCGACAATTACCTCAGTCTCAACACGATTTCTATGAATTCTATCTACGATAACACCACCAATGATTGCACCAATGATTACCTTTTCAGTAGTATTCAAACCACGATGATGGTGGTGATGATGGTGAAATTGTCTAATACGGGCATGATAATGAGGGCTATGATGATTTGCATCTACACCCCATCTATAATCACGTGACTGGGCTGATGCTGGACTAGCAACTAAAAATAGTCCTGCAAAAATTGCTCCGAGTACTAACTTGTTCATACTGTTCTCCTTAGTAGATGAGTCCGTATGCAATGCACCATACCTCTAATGCTAACTTGTATAAAGCATGGGCAATGATGCCTGCTAACGGAATCGCTAGTAGCGTAAGTGCGGCTGTGTTCTTTGCTTGTGTCATAGTCATAATGTATTTAGTCTGCAAATTAAAGTCAAGCCTTAAAACTGAATAAATGGTGAAAATCATCTGATTTTGGGTAATTATCATTATTTTTTCTAAACACATAGATTGGCTCAATGTAGATACCATTCTTTGTCTTTCCAATTACATGCGGTCTAGCCTGTAGTCGCATACCAATCTTACCCAAATAATGTGCATTAGGATATGTCTTAATATCGTCAACCATTTCATCACAGAGGTTAGTCTTGCTTCGTACTCGTAGTGGGGGAACGATATTAATCATCATATATGCGTCACTAGTCAATGTATCCCATACCATGCGATTGACTTTGAAAAAGAAATCGTTCTTCCAATCATCATACTTGGGATATCTCTTCCAAGATTGGTTATCAACCATTGATGTTGTCTCAGCATATTTTTCAGTTTCAAAGTAAGGAGGACTGGTAAAATAGAAATCAAAAACGTTTTCGTACTTTTTCCAATCAACATCCTCGCTAGGCAAGTTATAAATCTCTACATGTTTAACGCCCTTGCAACTAAAATAGTTGACAGATTCTACAATTATTGGCTTGCCTCCCAATAACCTTTCATACTCTAAGCACTGTTGTTTGTATACTTCAAATACTTCTGGGTTAGGATCACATCCTACATACAAACGTGTATTGGGTGTAGCGTAGAAGCCTGCAAGTCTATCACCCCACCCACAACTTGTATCTAGTACCTTTACAGCATTGTGCTTTTCATAAAGAGCCTTTGCAACACTAGGCTTGAATTGTGTTGCAGTATACGTACCTAAACGAAATGCACTGCGGAACGTAGCCGCACATATATCGCTGGTACCTAATGCACCTTTACGCCAAAAGTGCCAATTCATTTTAGTAAGTTTATGCTTTGTAGTCCAAATATTATAAGGACTGTCTACAAGTGTGCTACCACACTTCATGCGATTTAATTCTTGAAAGTAATCGCTAGATTTATTATATGCATGTGACTTATCGATTACACCCAATGGCTTATCTTCATACTTGTATTTGTATTTGTACTTTTCTAGTACTGTATCAAAATCCTTGTACTCGCCGAGCATGGAAGTTTTACAGAACTTCAAAAAGTTATCTTCAAACTCTTGTTGAGTAATATCTTTAATTGGAAATGGAATGTTATTGGCTGTTATATATTCAGCCAATGCTTCTTTGATATCTGGTTGTGAATGTTGGGTTGTAAAGATATTCCATTTGTCGTTTGAGATTGTGGGAACACCCTTACTGTCTACATGATTTTTGATGTAGTCGAGAATAACGGGATTAGCCATAGTGTCACTATACTAAATTATGGCTGTAAAAGCAAGAGAAAAGGATTAAAGTTTTTCCAAAAGTTTTTCATAGACCAACTTATTTCCATACTCTGACAGATGATTGATCAAGCCACTATGTTCAGGAATCATGTCTGAAAAGTCTATGATGTTATCTTCCAAATAATAACGTTCCATATCTTTAAAGAAGTTGACTACGATATAGTTTTTGTACTTTAATCTATCACTGATTGCTTTGCGATATAGTCTATAGGTTGTCTCAAAGTATTCTACATCATAGTGATGATTAAAGAAACCCATTGCACTGCGCAAACCAAAATTAAATAAGTTACGCCAACGTTTACTATGATATTCGATATCTGAATAGATTAGGTCTGCACTATGATGAAGTTTATCATCACTATGCACAGGGTGTCTACTAGTAGGTACACGATATGGACTGGTGTGGCTTATGATGAAAGTATCATAACTGTCTAACCAACGTATTGTATCTAGTTGCTTGTAAATCTTGTATTCACTAACTCCTGCTTGCGCAAGGTTAGTGACTACAAATTTATCTCTTAGTAGATTTGACCAACCCAAATATGAATCATACTTCGTAGACCAGTCTGCGGCAAAACTATCACCTAATATCAGAACACGCTTCATAGTTGTTCAAATCTTTCACGCAACCACGCCCATTCATATGATAGTTTCAACTTATCAAAGTCACCGTTAACTTCATCATAATACTCGTCGGCATCAACTGCGCCCTTGATGCTGTATTGAGCAAAGTCACCTTCGGCTCTGTTCATCCATGCATCAAGGCGCTCACGGGCAATATCACTATCTTCGGCACGTAACTTCAATACTTCACGGAAGGCTGTACGCCATGTTGAGAATTCGTCCGTATTGTACATTGCGGTACCTGATAATAGTTCCACTACCTCATGCTCGTCATCTAGTGTAAAGTCTAAGCCTTTACCTTCGTTGGCGAGAGTCAACTTTTTGTTGTATGCAATCATTGCTTGGTGACCATAAATCAAACCGTTAACTGGGTTCTTAGCCTGGAAGATGTAATGCTTTGCAGATTGCATTCTGTCAGGTTGCCAGTTAAAGTCAAACTTAGGACTTATTCTTAACTTCGCAAAGACTGTAAACAACCAAGGTGTTTCACTGGCTTCTGCCGCAGCATGATAAGCCGCAACACGCCCATTAACACCATCTACTCTGACAACACGATTCTTCAAGCCCTTAGTGACCTTCAGTAGGTGTTCCCAGTTTTCTTCAGCACCGGGTTCACCGTTGCTTAAGAATACGATATCCATTGGTTGAGAGATTGCAAGTTTAGTTGCTTTTTTGATATATGGATAATCGTACAACTCTTTCTTAATATGATCCTTTGCTTCACGTGGTACAATAATACGTGACGCACCTGTACTTGTAATAATGATGTTCTTAGTTTCAGGTGACCACAGGTTCATAGGTTCATACTCATGTACACTAAGATTGATATCCTGTTCAGTAGTAATTACTGCATAAGGGAATCCTTCAATCTGTTTAGCAATTTCAACGTGTGTGTCATCAGATGCTACCAATAGAGGTTCAGGCATACGATTTACACGCATTGTTGCATTATAGTTTACCTTATTATATTCTTCTAGAATTTCTAGGTCACTAATGATTTCACGTGTTTTGTTTACATCAATAAAGAATGTATCACCAAACTTCTGTTTGCCACTTGGGAATACATGCAACTGATCCTTTGCAAACGGATCGCAAATGTAACTAAAGTCAAAGTCTCTGTAATCACAGATACTAGAGCATAGCCATAGATAATGTTCTTTCTTTTCAGGCTGTTTACTTACAATGTTGCGTAGTGTGTTTAGATAACTGGTGTCATACTTAAACACTGATACTTGCTTGTCGCCTGCTTTGGCTTTTAATAGGTCTGCGACCTTATTAGTTTCACTATTACCGTGATCAATCAATACAATATCGTATACACAGTTAGTAGCCTTAGCACGATTGTCCTTGACAAAGTTCAAGTTATTTAAATGCTCAATGATTTTAATATACTTGGTATCTGTTGGGAATGTTTCACGATTGACCATGAATGTAGTACCCCAGTGACTCCACTGAGTACCAAACACATGAACCATCTTCATCTGCCATGGGTTAGGGTAATAGTTAAAATCAAAGCCAGTGTAATCTAGTTCGCTGTTCAATACCCAAAATACAGGTGTAGTTGAACGATTTACACAACGATTGATTGTATCGACCCAACTATTAAGATAACGTGTCTTTTGAATCTTTGTACCAAACTTTGCCTTAAGTGCATCAAAGCGTGATTGTGATTCAGGGTTGCTTCTATCAACAAAGAACATATCAGGCTTAACGAACATCTCCGCCAATGCCTTTTCAGTTAGTTCTACGTTTTGTACCCAGTTGATAGCACGATTTCCCTTGACCCATTGTGGACCGTTAACGAAATATGTCTGTGTCTTTTCACTGGCAGCAGAACCGAACGCATGAACGTATTCTGCTTGTTCAATACTAGGTCTCCAATCGAAATCAAAATTAGTATAATCAATGTCTGGATTCAATGCCCAAAACAATTCGTTTTCGTGTTTTGCAACCAATGCTTCTAGTGTTGTCTCAATATAGTATTGGTTAACAACTACTTCGGTTGTTTTTTCTTCTACTACTTCTTCTTCGATTTCAATTCTAGGAAGTTTGACTACTTCACCATTTGTATTTGGTGTGATGTATCTTGGACCGTCTGTTGGATCCTTCAATGTACCAAACTGATAGATGTATGGTGGGGCAGCAGGGTGCGGAATCCAACTAAAGTCAAACTTGCGCACATCAATGTCTGCTGGGACTTCCCAGTTTTTCATGTTTTTATCAAGTTTAGCAACAATGTCTTTGACAAACTTTACTTCTTTGCCGCCGGATACACGATACTCAACCGTACCGCATTCTTCGGCTGGATATAAGTTATTGCCGAATACATAGATATAGGGAGGACTTGTATCATCAGGGTGCCATGACCAGTCAAAATCCTTAATTTTAAACTGCTTAGGCACAAAGAACTTGCTCTTGTTAGGCAAACGCTTTGCTTTAATAATACGTGTGTCAATATATTTTACTGGTGAACTGCTATCAGCACCAGGAGTGATATATCTAGGACCACCTGTCTTTTGCCACTGAGTACCAAACTGATAAACATATGGTTGATCTTCTACGTATGGATGCCAACTAAAGTCAAAACTATCTACATCGATTTCTTCTGCATCAAATACCCAGTTAGTTCTATCAGGCAATGCCTTAGCATATTGATCTTCGATATACTTTACTTCAGTTGCGCCCGGAACAGTGTATACAGGTCCCCCGCTGAGTGCCCATTGAGTTGCAAATATATAAACATAAGGAGGACTAGTATTATCTGGATGCCATGAAAAATCAAATCCAACACTATCAATGTTGCTAGGAACGGTCCAATTCTCTTTGTTAGGAAGTCTCTTAGCCTTTGAGCCATCTACATATTTTCTTTCTGTTGCTCCCTCAACAACATATTGAGGACCATCTGTTTTCTGCCATTGAGTTCCAAACTCATAGATATAAGCAGGATCTTTTGGATTAGGTCTCCAACTGAAATCAAACTCACTTGTATCTAGGTTATCAGGAACGATCCAGTTAGTCATGTCTTTTGCTAACTTAGCAACTACACTGTTTACATACTTGACTTGTTTTGCACCAGGCATTCTGTACTCAATTGTAGGCATAATCTCTGCTGGATATTGAGTATTACCGAATACATAAATGTATGGTTCTTCTGTTTCGTCTGGATGCCACGAATAATCAAAATGTTCAATAGGTAGATCGTCTACAACATGCCAATTGTCCATTGAAGGCAATCGTTTTGCTTTGATAATACGTGTGTCGATATACTTAATAGGCGAACTGCTATTAGCACCTGGCGTAATATACTTAGGGCCACCAGTCTTTTGATGTTGAGTACCAAAGACATAGATATAAGGCTGATCTTCTACGTATGGATGCCAACTGAAATCAAACTCTGATATATCAATTAGTTTTTCATCATAGACCCAGTTAGTTCTATCAGGCAATGCCTTAGCATATTGATCTTCAATATACTTTACTTCTGTTGCACCTTCTACATTGTAGATTGGACCGCCACTCAATGCCCATTGTGTAGCAAATACATAGTTGTATGCAGGGCTAGTGTCATCAGGGTGCCAACTGAAATCGAATTCTGAAACATCAATGTTTTTAGGAATAGTCCAATTTTTCTTGCTAGGCAATCTCTTTGCTTTTGATGTATCAATGTATTTCTTTTCAGTAGCATCTTCTACAACATACTGAGGGCCACCTGTCTTTTGCCACTGAGTACCGAACTCATAGATATAAGGCGGATCCTTTGGATTAGGCTTCCAACTAAAATCAAACTCAGTTGCGTCAACATTCTTAGGTACAATCCAATTATTTTTGTTTGGACCTAGTGTAGCAATTACGCTACTAATATATTTTACCTGTGTTGCGCCTTTTACTCTGTATTCAACTGTAGGCATAATCTCTGCCGGGTAGAGATTGTTACCAAATTGATAAATGTAAGGCTCTTCTGTTTCATCTGGATGCCAACTGTAGTCGAAATCTTTAATGACGTTATCATCTAGTACATGCCAATTGTCAATTGAAGGCAATCTCTTTGCCTTAATAATTCTAGTATCAATGTACTTGACCGGGCTGTTTTTATGACAGCCAGGGGTGATGTACTTAGGACCGCCTGTCTTTTGATGCTGAGTGCCAAAGACATAGATATAAGGCTGATCTTCTACATATGGGTGCCAACTAAAGTCGAAACTATCTACATCAATTAGTTTTTCATCATAGACCCAGTTAGTCTTATCAACCACTGCCACTGCTTGTTGATCTTCAACGAATTTAATTTCCGTAGCGCCTTCTACTGTGTAAGTAGGGCCACCGCTCAATGCCCACTGAGTGGGGAAGTGATAGATATATGCAGGGCTTGTAGCATCTGGATGCCAACTAAAATCAAAAGTAGTAACATCAATGTTAGAAGGAACATGCCAGTTATCCATAGAAGGTAATTTCTTAACCTTCTGTGTATCAATGTATTTGATTTCAGTAGCATCGGGCATTACATACCTTGGACCACCTGTCTTTTGCCATTGAGTACTGAACTCCCAAATCAGATTTGGTTCTAATGGGTCAGGTCTCCACGTGAAATCGAATCCTGTAGTATCAATGTCCTTAGGAATTTCCCAACGATCCCATTGTGGTGCTACTTCAATATTATTACCCATGTACTTAATTTCAGTAGCATCGGGCATTCTATATTCTAATGTAGGTGAAATTTCTGCTGGGATATATTTGTTACCCCATACATAAATGAATGCAGGTTCACGTGGGTCAGGTCTCCATGTGAAGTCAAAACCCTTTGTAACACTAAGTAACTTATCTACAGGGACATGCTCTACCCATCTGTCCCATTCAGGTAGAACTTTGACATTATCATCCATGTACTTGATATCAGTAGCACCAGGTACGACATACTCAATAGTAGCCTTGTACTTGTTGCTGATATGCTTGTTACCCCAACGATAGATATATGGAGGATCCTTTGGATTAGGTTTCCAACTAAAGTCAAAGGCTTCTTCGTCAATGGATTGTGTAATGACCCAGTTAGTTCTGTCATTGTCTAATGTAGCAACCACATCATTGACATACTTAATCTTAGTGGCACCCGGTACAGTGTACGCAATAGTAGGCATGATTTCAGCAGGATACTGATTGTTGCCAAACACATAAATGTATGGCTCTTCTGTTTCGTCTGGATGCCAACTATAATCAAAGTCTTTAATTTTGTAATCGTTTAGCACAGTAAACTTTGACTTATCTTCTAAACGCTTAGACTTTAGAATACGTGTGTCTACATATAGTACTGGACTATTCTTATGTGTGCCTGGCGTAATATACCTATGACCGCCGGTCTTTTGATGTTGTGTACCAAACTGATAAATGTAAGGTTCATCATCAACATAAGGATGCCATGAATAGTCAAAACTATCCTTGTCTACATTCTCTGGAATTTCCCAATTATCGTGTGAAGCAATTGCTGTTGCGATAGGTAATTCAACGAACTTGTTTTCTGTTGCACCTTCTACAGTATAAACTGGACCACCTGCAATCGCCCACTGAGTTGGGAAGTGATAGATATATGCAGGGCTTGTAGCATCTGGATGCCAACTAAAGTCGAAACTCTTCTTATCAATATACTTAGGTACTGTCCAGTTATTCATTGAAGGTAGTTTCTTAACCTTCATCAAATCCATGTACTTGACTTCTGTTGCGCCGGATACAACGTAGCGTGGACCACCTGTCTTTTGATGTTGTGTGCCAAACTCGTAAATATATGCTGGATCAGCAGGGCTAGGTTCCCAACTAAAATCAAATCCTGTCGTATCTACGTCATTAGGTACTACCCAGTTATCCATGCATGGTTTACGTATTGCACGTTCTTCCATGTACTTGTATTCTGTAGCACCTTCAACTACATACTGAATACTAATCTTATCTTCTGGCTTGTTCCATTGGTTACCCCATACGTAAATGTAAGGAGGACTTGTTGGATTAGGTCTCCAACTATAATCAATGCCATCGCTGTTTTCAAGATGTTGGAATAAACTTCTATTAGCCTTTAACTTTGGCTTTGTCCAATCATTAACATACTTCTTTTCTGTAGCGCCTGCCATTCGATACTCAACTGTAGGCATGATTGTGCCATCATACAATTCATTACCGAATACATAAATTAATGCAGGCTCACGTGGATCAGGTCTCCATGTGAAGTCAAACGTATTCTTGTCAATATCTTCAACAACATCCCAACGATCCCACTCGGGTAAAACTTCAACAGTGTTACCCATGTACTTCTTTTCAGTGGCTCCTAAGCAATGATACTCTAACGTAGGCTTTAGTTCAGCCTCTTCGTGCTTGTTACCCCATACGTAAATGTATGCTGGCTCACGTGGGTCAGGTCTCCATGTGAAATCAAATTTACTTTTATCTACTTTGACATGCTCTACCCATCTGTCCCACTCAGGCAATACCTTAAGTAATTCAGGCATATACTTTTTATTAGTTGCGCCTAGAGCATGATATTCTAATGTGGGCTTAAGTTTGCCATCTACATACTTGTTACCCCATACATAGATGAATGGAGGATCCATTGGATCAGGTCTCCAACTCAAATCAAAGTAATCTTTATCAATAGGCTGATGTTCTACCCACAACTCAGTTTGAGGTAATAGTTCTACAGTGGTATCTAAATATTTTACCTGTGTAGCACCGGGTACTTTATACTCTAATACATGCTTTAGTTGTACAGGTGCAAATTTAGAACCCCATTTATAGATGTAAGGAGGATCAGTTGGATCAGGATGCCAACTAAAGTCAAACTTAGTTTCATCAACTAAGTCTAATAATGTCCAGTTTTCGTTCTTTTCATTTTTTCTACGTACTGGATCAACATCATTGCGATATACAATTAGTTCGCTAGGATCCTTAGTACATAGCCATGTACCACCATCTTTTTGGTGTTGACTTGGCCATACGTTTGTATGATCTTCTGCCCATACATCTTCATCTGGTAAAAATTCAAAGTCAAAATCCCAATCGAAATTAGTATAATCAGAAAACTCATTAATGATCCAAAAATGCTCAGTAGTCGATAACGACCGAGCATGTTCTAAATTTTCTGCGTATTTTTCTCTAGGATGGACGTTAGGTTTTTTTCCGTAATAAAAAACATCTCTCAACATACATCTACTTATGAGCAGACAGTTAGATTATAAAGTTTTTCAAACCTATCAGCATCATGTCGGTCATTGACCATTGGTTCACCTCTGATATTAAGTGAAGTGTTCAACAACATAGGGCATCCAGTTTCACTATGCCACTTTTCTAGTAGTTGTCGTATCCCAGATCCATCTTTCGGAACTGTCTGTACACGACTAGTGCCGTCAGCGTGAGCGATAGCAGGAAATAAGTTAGGATGCCTACAAGTAGCGATGACTTGCATATACCTACTGTTATTCCAGTTGCGAGGCATATCAAAATACTGATGAACATGCTCCTCCAAAATGATCGGCGCAAATGGTCTGAACTTCTGTCTACGTTTAATTTCATTGACTTTATCCTTAATTTCAGGGCCTCTTGGGTCTGCTAATAAACTACGATTGCCTAATGCACGTGGTCCAAATTCAGCACGACCACTGGCTACACCTACCATCTTGTTAGTATGCAACTCTTTAATCAATTTGTCAACAGGATACTTACCCTTAATATCGTGTCCTAAGAAAGCATCTTTCCATATCAACTTTTTACCATAGCCCAATGCTGCTGCACCGAGACTATTACCAGCATCTCCTGGGTTAGGAACAATCCAAATGTTTTCAAAGTAATCACCTAACAAACGGTTTGCTAGACAGTTTAGTGCTACACCGCCGCCATATACTAAGTTCTTGCTATGACCCAAGTAACGTGCTTTTGCCATAACAATCTTGATAAGTGATTCAGTAAGTTCTTGTGTTGAAGCCGCAATATCCATATGGTTTGCATTTTCACCTAAAAAGTCATCTTCAACACCTACGTGCAGATTGCGCATGAAGTCTAGATTGTTACTGTTTGACAATAGTTCTTTGTCAATATCACTAGTATAGATAGGCTTACCATATGCAGCCATACCCATTAGAATGTATTCTTCATCCATTGGGTGTAATCCTACACGTTTAGTCATAGCACTATACATCATGCCGATACTGTTAGGATATTGTTTACCCCACAACTTCTTGTATCGTGCATATCCATTCTTATCATAACTAGCGTCCCAAATACTAATGCAATCTAGTTCACCGATAGCATCAATTACAACTACCGTTGCTCTGTCAAAGGGACTTGTTTGAAAGCCGGCTGCGGCATGTGTCTTGTGATGAACATGTGTATGAACTTTGCCACTGCGATTAGTGTTTAGTGACTCCATGACTGAGGCGCCTACTAAACTATCCATAGTAAAAGGACCAGGCTTTTGTCCAGCACGAATTTGTCTTAGTGCCTTAAGCCATGGCTTTTCGTAGTAATGCACTTGATATTGTCCAGTTGTATAGGACTGGGCATCATGCACGATTGACGTACACAAGTCTTTGTCATGCTTGTATTTGCTATATCTTTCGCTATGACCGGCAAATAAGATTTCACCGCTGTCATTGACCACACTTAATCCGGCATCATGAAAGCCGCAACTGATTCCTAAGTAATTCATTTGTAAATGAACGGATCCCTTTTCTTTAGTTCTTTAAGTCTCTTACGATACTGAATTTCTCGTTTAATTTTGTAGTACAATGTTTTAAAGAAATCTACAATTCCCATTTATTCACCTCTATATGTTCAATTAACTCTTGTGAGTAGAGTCTGTGTGGCTCTTTACCGTGATGCCAGTATTTTGCCAATTCATTAACATAGCCCAAATCTTTATATCGTTTGTAGAAAGAGGCTTCATTATTGAATATCTTGTAATATTTAGTATCGTCAATTAACGACAAAAACTCTTCAACGTGCTTTGTTTTTTTGTTAAACATATACAATGAATTACACATCAAGTAGTTTACGTTCATTGATTTCAAGAAATATTGAATCTGTAGTACCAATTGTGCTGCCTGTAATTCTAAGTATGTTTCATTCTGTGCCATAAACTTATGAAAGTAAGGCACGATGGCTTTTTCTTCGGGATCTCCTCCCTCCCATCCAAACGTAATACGCATATATTGATTGGCAGTTTCATCAAACCAATCTGCTGCCTTACTACAGAAATTATAGTAGTAAATTCTATCAACAGGAATTTCAAGTCTAGTGCTTTCAGTCCATGACACTAGAACGAAAACTTTCATCTTAGCAGGATCATAGTTCTTTTGAAACCATTTCAAAATGCTTCTAGCAATGCCTGTGTTTGTCATTCCATTCTGTGCAATGTTGACTGGACGATATCCAAAATGCTCTGCTACTAATGCGCCAAAGCAATGCTGGCGATTAAACACACTATCTTCTTGACCATTAATTTCTGATCCGGCTGCATGACTGCAACCTGCGATCAACATAATTTTATCCATTTGTTCTGTTCCAATATTCAGGGTTAGCAAACTTTTCTTTATATAAAGCCAAATTATGCTTAAAGATAGGCATCATTTTGACATACATCAAACGCAACTCTTCAATTGATTTATCTGTGATAAAGTCAATCGTAGAAAAGATTTTTGATAGTCTTACCTCATGGTCTAGTTCGTCATCATAACTTTCATCCCAAAACTCACTGAATGTTTGAAAGCCTAAACTCTTAAAGTATTCTAGTGTCTTAGGAGGCGCAACCAAAACAAAGGGTTTCATATATTGAACTGCTTGAAATACTTTCTCGCTAAAGTTTCCTGTAGGTTGAAAATATCTAGTTTCGTTAATAACATCTAGGAAGATATCTGAATAATAATCTTCCAGTGAATTCCTTACTCCATTGTGTAGTGCAGGCGTTGTGCCTTGCTCATATTCTTTAACAATGGGCCATATATTTACTTTACTAGCATCAGTGATGACCACACAATTATCAGTAGTTTCATCTACACATAATGGTGAATGTTCTTCAATGTAGTTGTTGCCGGCTAACAAAGTTTCGTAATGCTTAGGATACTTTGTCTTCCAATTTTCTAAATCAAAGGTTAGGTTCTGTTTTAATACATCAAAACTTGATCTAAAGTACCAACTTAAGTATCCATCACGACCTGCAAGGAAAGCAGATACTAAATTGCGATGTTTTGTATATCGCCAATTCAAGCAAATAAACTTCTTAGTAAAGTTTATGCCAGGATTATCTTTTAAGTTTTTAATTTGTACTTGTGACTTTAAGAACAAATCATCACACATTAACGTTAATCTGTCACTGTATTGAGGATAGTATTTGTCTATATTATAGTCGCAACTACGAACTCTGATGTTAGTAAGATTGTTTCTTACTGCATAATCGTAAATACTGTCTAATTCATCTGCACCAATAGTGCCTGGCTCAACATGACCAAAATCAGAATAAAAATACTGATTGTGTACTTTATCAGGTAATGAATAACTACATAATGGTTCAAATAGATAGAACTCAATCCCTGCTTTGTTTAAGGTACTGATAGTATCTGCATCATGTGTTATTGTATCCAGTGTCTTAATTTTAGAATTATTAAAATAGATAAAGATATGTTTATCGTGCTTGGAATTTATCTTAGGAAAGATATTAAACTTCAAGAACGGGTGGCTTAGATATTTTGAACTATTGTAATTTGGAATTCTATATGAAACTAAGTCATTCAGTTGACCAGTAAAGATTGAAATACCAGTCACTTGAAGCGTGTATCTATCTTCAATTCCGATATTACTGGCGGCATGCGGAACATCGCCTTTCCATCTGAACCAATCACCTGCTTTCCAATTGACGTATCCTACCCCATCTATTTCTAGATAGTGGCCTGGTTTCCAATCTTCTAACATCAACACTACTCGGTATACGTCAGTTGGTTCTACTTCATGTATTCTGCAATAAGTTCTATAATGGTCGCTATGAGTGGGCATGATTTCTAACGTTTTCATCTTGTAAAACGTATATGTCTGCTTGTAAAGCCCAAAAACCTCTTCCACTGTTCTTACCCAATCTGGCATTGGGTTGCGATTATCGTACATTGACCCTGTAAAACTTTTTACGTAGTCATATCCCTGACCTTGCCAAAGTCCGATTTCTGCATCCGTAACGGGCTGCTTGACGTATGGTAAATGCTTGAAACCTTCGTCCCACCATCTGGCTAAATGCCCCTTTACGACTCTATCATCACTCATATGAACTATTTAATATGGTGCGAATGGCTGTACAAATTATGCGATTTGGATATCAATACTGCGTAATTGTACTTTACTATTTTCTGCATTTGTTGCTTAATATCTTCTAACTCACTAATGGAACGTTGATTAATATCGTCAATCAACTCTAATATTTTCAACAAACGCTTATGATGGCATAGTTCAGTATCATAACTTTCATCCCAAAACTCACTGAATGTTTTAAAGCCATCTTCTCTCATATATTGTAATGTCAGCGGGGGAGCCACTAAGATAAAGGGAATTTTGTGTAGCATTGCTTGCACTACCTTTTCGCTGTAATTCCCGGTAGGCTGTGCAAACCTACTTTCGTTAACTACTGCGACAAAAGATTTAGAATATGGCTGCGATACTTCCCCAGTACCATTCTTAAGAAACGTTGTGACAAACGGTGGCAAGTTAATTAAGGGATATGCTTGATTACTAAAAATTTCTACAGCAGTTTCTAATGTATCTAGGGTTAGTGGAACATTGTCATTTAGCGAATTGAATCCTTTTACTAATGACTCGTAAACTTTAGGATTTTCTGTTTTCCAGTCATCTAACTCAAACCATATGTTATTTTTAAATGTTTCAAAATTTGTTTTGTATTTCCATGCTATGTATGCATCATTAGTGTTATGTAAGTATGCCGCAACAATATGACGTTGTGAAGTATATCTCCAATTTAAAGAGATAAACTTCCTTTCAATTTTATTAATAGGGGGTTGAGTAATATTGTTTATAATGCCTTGCACCTTAAGAAAAATATCATCTGTAATAATTTTAAAATTCGTATAGTGTGGGTAGTATTTGTCTACTTGATAGTCGCATGTGTGAACAGTGACGTTGGTTAAATTGTTTAGTTCTACATATGCATTAATACTATCAAGTTCTTTGGCTCTGATTAAATTAACATCTTCGTTGCCTAAAAACTCATGATAGAACTGTGGGTTATACTTAGTGTTACCTAAATAATAACTTGTCAATGGTTCAAATAGATATATGTCTATGCCAATATAATTTAAATAATCAATATCTACTTCATGCTTTAACTTTTCTAGTTCAGGAATTGAGTCATTCAACATATAAACAATCATAGGCGAAGTCTTTTTAGAAAACCAATATACTTTTCTAACATGAAGATCAGCCATTGATTCCTTCTTTGTTTTTAAAGAAGGAAAGTTGAACCAATGTAAGCCATCTATTGACATATCAATGTGTTCTTTCTATATCTACAGTAACACAGTGAAAGCACCCGCCCAATGTTCTAGCATGCCGCATAGGAAGCATAGCACATTCGATGTTGTGTTTTTCTAACTCAACTCTAAGATTATTTTGATGTTCCTCTAATACAACTAAATTGGGGTTAACACTAAGCAAATTGACACTGACCCATGTACTTGCATTGCAGTAGCCAGGATAATGACCAATGTCTACTGGTTCGGGTGCCCATATAACATCCCAGTTTCTCAACGGCAAGGGCAATTGTTCAACCGATTTAATACGTGAAGGATTTAACAACATCAAGCCTTCACGCAACAATGCAATTGTACTGTCAATGTGAATATAACTATACACACCTTCTATCGTATGTACCTTAGATTGAGGGAATAACTCTTGTAGTTTTTCTGCTCCCTTTTTGTTTCCTGTATTACTAATTAGATAATACAAGTCATCGTTTGCCTTTAATACATTGGCTGCATCAAAGCAGGGTTCTGTATCATTCAATGCTAATATGTCAGGATTACCTAAACAATTAATATTGTACAATGCATCATTATATTGAGGCAATCCCATAACAGTCATTGAACTAAAGATATCACTATATGCTTGCCACTCATTTCTTCGTTTTACCAATGACATTGGTGTTGCAATAGTATATTTGTCATACGTTAAAATTGTGTCTCTAGGGCAATAATTATAATATTCAGGAACATATTCTTTATTAGGCCTAAAAACTTCTACATCTTCACTAATTAAAAAATTAGATAATGTTTCTAAATCTTCGTTAGCCTCTTCAATAACTTGCGCAGGATAAGGACCATTAGGAATCTTGTAAGTATGTTTTTCATGTGCGTAGTTGATTAGTCTTAAACTAGGATCTAGAAAGGGAATCTTAGCATCATCTGCTATACCCACTACTACTTTCTTTAGAGGATCCCATTCATTTCTCGTTAAACTTTTCATAAATCAATCTTGTTATTTCTAAATGACCTTTTAAATTAGGATGAGAGATTTTACCTTCAAAATACTTACCTTGAAAAACATCTGTAGTAGGTCCATCAAAGTCTAAAGAATAATTATCTTCCCATAAATTGCCTAATAATAACTCAGTCAAACTTTTATTGCTGAGAAAGTATTTTGTATCTATTAAGTTTTTAAACCATTCATGTATTACTAATTTTCCATAGTTATGACACAACACCAAATTACTTGTTTTAGTCAATATAGTAGTAATTATAGTATAGATAAACAAGTTGTGGTGATATACAAACCAAGATTCATTGTAATGTCTTAACAACTTTTTGTAATCATCGTTTGATAGCGACAATGATTTAAATTGAAAATCGTCATCAATTAAATACCAACGTATGTCAGGAGGTATTACAATCACAACATGATCATCTTGTTTTATACTATCAGCATTAGATATTACTAGACCAGTAATATGACCTAATGATGCTCCGGGTTTAGAATAATTAGTATAGTCTTGATTTAGTTTAACTGACAAATAATACCCAAATGGTTTTTCATTTTCATCTAATTCTGATCCATACCCCCAACTGTCTCCAAATACATAAAGCATTTAGTTAAACACTTTCATTTTACTAACATTAGGGTAGTTCTGATGTGACCACTTTTTAACTGGCAAATCTTTAACTTGTTCAAACTTTTCTAAACCTAATTGTGCAGTTTCAGGAGTCATGTAATAATGATAGCCCATAGTATCGATATTTTGTTCCATCCAAGGTATATCATCTAATCTACCATCATATCTCATTTTACATAATTGTTTATAGTCATCTTCATTATCTAACAAGATCATTCCACCGCGGCCCACATTTAAATGTTTTCTATATTGAAAACTTAAACACATTAATGTGCCATGCTTGTATCCGTCTTGTTGCCAATATACCGCGGCATCTATAATGTTTGGTGTAATATAATAAAAGTCTTGCCATTGAAGTTCAGACCATACCCAAGGTATACTTAACTTTCTTAGTGTCATAGGAACACTAACATATGTGTGAGTAGGGCAGGCTACAGATTTAGGTTGCTTTAATCTTAAGCATAGTTCAATTGCATGCGTACAACAGTCGGTAGCAATTGCATACCTAGAACCAAAAAACTCTGCTATCGTTTTTTCAAAGTCTTTAACATAGTTCATGGTAATAGTGGTTTAGTTTTCTTTTGAATACTATCTAGTGAAATAGACACAATACTGGGCATTGAAGACTTAACCTGAGTTCCAGTGTCTGCTTCTTTTTCAGGCATTGACAAATCTCTGCTACTATCACGTTTGGCTTCTTTTTCATCAAGTGTAACTACATAATCCATATAGTTACTCCAGTCCCCTTGACCTTGCCACTTTAACTCAAAACTAAAGTCAACGCTTGCATTTAATTCTGCCTCTTCACGTAGTAGATCACTAAAGTCTTGACCACTACGACCTTCATCTGCACTCCAACTTGGCTTTGCTAGTTTTCTAGCACGTTTGCTCGTATTACTCTGTAAACGTGAATAGTCTTGGGCATAGAAAGGACCCTTTCTGCCTTCGGGAGGGGGAAGCCTATCATCATATGGATTGTCAACTTGTTCAAATTTAACGTCAAAGTCAGCATCCCATATACCCTCATCTGTAATTGTAAATTTATATGTAGCCCAATACATGCCTGGGCCATATTGTGTACCAAATTCTTTTAAATCAATGTCGGGATTAAAACGCACTTCAGCAGTATAACCACCTCTTGCTCTCCAAAGATTTCTAAAGAAAGGCCACATTTCATTTACTAGCGTGTCAGCAAACGTATTAATATTTGGCTTAATAATATTATAATCAAACTCTTCATAGTGCATTTCTTTTTGCAATGAAGGGTTGTTCAACTTAATGTTATAGTGTGATTCGGCTAATCCTGTACGCACTGGATAACTTACAGGAACTTCTGTTACGCCCCTAAAGAAGTCTAGCCACATATGAATAGTTTTAACCCGGGTCATAACATGTGTGCCGCCTTTTCTAAAGTCATTGCTAATCCAATGACCTTGATATTTGTGCCAACTCACGTTATATGCATGTGGATTCTGACCTACGATTGTTTCCGGGCCTAATCCATAACCTACTCCAAGACCCATGTTGTTAACATTGTTGTTACGCATACGCCACATAAATGTCATCGTATCGCTAAAGTCTTGAAATTCTTCTGTGGGGAACCCTACAATCCAGTTAGTAGCGCACCAAATACCTACCTTCTTACAATCAATGAAGTTCTGCTCCATCTCAGCAATAGTAACACCTTTATGCATATCGTCAAGAACTTTTTGACTTGCTGATTCACATCCAAAGTTAAACATGATGCAGCCGCCGTCTGCTAAGTCTTGTAGATATTCTAAGTCCATACGACCATCATGACGGGCATAACCAGTCCAGCGTACTTTCAAGTCTTTAGCAGTTAGTGCTTTAGCAAATGCACGTAGTTCTTTGACGTTACCATTGATAAGACTATCAATAAACCAAATAATGTCTGTGCCTTTGTTATAGTACAGCCATTCTACTTCTGTAATTAAGTCAACACTCTGTCTTTGACGATACTTCCAAAAGTGTGTTTCTTCGCAGAAGGTACACTTAGCAGTACATCCGCGGCTGATTTCACTGTTGACCCCATTTGGAACTTCATATAAACTAAAGTCAATACTTTCATAGTCTGGCATCGGCAGACCATTAATATTGATACGCTCTTCTTCAGGCTGATTTAATACTCTTGGATATTCTACTTGTTTCTTTTCTTCGATTTCATCTAGCATGACAAGTAGGTTTTGTTCGCCTTCACCCACTACTACATAATCATAGTAAGGTTCAATTTTAAACCAACTCTTGTGTACGTTAGGACCACCTACTGCAATTTTAATATTTGGATTGCGTCTTTTAAGTTCTTGACACATCCATTTAGTAGGCTCTTCGCTGATATAGTATACACTAAAGCCTACTACGTCAGGATTTTTCTCTAAGATTTGATCTACTGCTTCATTAAGGATAGGCTCCAATACAGGGTGAATATCCTGCATGTATGTGTTTCCCAACCAGTGCCAACTAGCACTAGGATCCCAAAGTCTGAAGGGGATTTTACGATTAGGCCACCAATCATCACGGAAAGCGTTGTATGCTTTAACATTCAAATCCATGATATGTGTTTCGTAGCCTGAACTCTTTGCAACACCTGATAATCTTGCTAGACTGAATGGGGGCATGTAGGGTGACCACTCAGGACATAATACTAGTACCATTTTAGTATTACGTGTTTTGTAATCTACATAGACAGGAGTTAGGTTCTTTTGTACTGTTGCTTTTGCATAAGGTGCGATGGCCTCCATCATGCTACGATGGCGTGCATCTGAAATATCTTCTGTAGGTCTTTCTTTGGGCTTTAATTCATCTACTGCCAAAGAACGTAATGTGAAATCCAATGGTAACTCCCTTGTCTACTATATTTAGATAGATAACAGAGTTGGCTTAATTTAGTTTAAAATGAAGTATTGTACCCAAATTATGTTTGAGTGGTTTCTTACCCACAAAACGTAGCCCCTCTAATCTTGTTAGATGTAAAAGTGCATCGAAATTCTCACTCTTTACAACATATAAATCAGCGCCAGATGACATGTGATTTTTTATATTTTGAATGAAATCTTTATTTACTTCTTGTTCGATATTTGTTACTGCTAAGTCCCACTTTTCATACACTGGAATGTTACTGCTATACCCTGAAACGTAATTAACAAGTTTGTTATTGACGGCAGTTTCTAAACAACATTCGATAGACTTATTGTTAGCCTCTACGAAAACGATGTTGTTACAGACACCCATTCCTAATAGTTCAAATCCTAATACACCCAGCCCTGCATTAAACTCTACTGCTCTAGTATAGCAATACTTTCCTGTTTGAGAAATATAGTTTACTACTTCATCTTTATATATGCTAGACTTGTTATCTAAGTGTTCTAAGATTTTGATAGTTACTCCGCCTCTGAGATTGACTGTTCTATATTCCTCAACTACAGATTTTCTTGTATTACCATAATGTACTACATGATGATTGGGCATATCTTGCATTAAGCGCCACGGGTCAACAAAGGTATATCCCTTGTTATGCGTCTGATATACGTTTTGCCAATCAATATCCTCAACCCATTGCTCCCAATATCCAATCAAATAAACATCAGTTGTATCTGAGTGCAAATCATTATCCCCTGTATGGATATCATAATACTTTACAGTACCACCCAATTGGTGAATATAGTAACCCACTAATAGTGAGTAACTACCGTTAATATAAGGTACGCCGGGCTTGTATGCTTTACCGATGATAGTGATATTTTTACCATAACGTAAGCATTTTTCTGCTAGTCTTTTAGCCTGTACTTCTCTAGCAAACATGATGCTATCGAAAAGATCATAACCCAAATCTAAACGATCGGCTAGATATCTCAATGCAATATTGTCTCTAGGATGACATGCACCTGCATCTCCCATACCCGCCTTCATATAAGCAGGTCCCATAATTCTATATGTACTGTTTTTCAATGCATCAGTAACAACGTCTACATTGATGTTGCCGTTTCTTTCAGCAACATCCTGAATCATGTTGACTAATGCGAGTTTAGTACTAATGAATGTATTGTAAAAAATCTTAATGCATTCGGCTTCATCCCATGTGCCAACTTCGCATCTAGGATTGTTTTGCATCATAGGGTTATAGAAGTCGATTAGTTCTTTAGCATCACCTGTTAATGATCCGTCATCAGTACCGATAATTAGCATTTCAGGATTTACAAAATCCCATGCTACAGTACCCATAGCAATAAGATAAGGATTATAGATGAATCTTGCGTTTGTGATCTTAGGACGCAAAATGCTACGCACTGTACCTGGCAAGACTGTGCTGATTAATACCACTAATTGCTTTTGATTAACATACTTGTTGACTTCATCTAAGATGTTGCCAACAATAGTATAGTCAAAGTCTTTATTTGGCAATTGACTAGTAGGAGTTTCTCCCCCATAGATAGAATCATGCGGAGTAGGAGCAGCAATAAAGATAAAATCAGCGTCTTGTACTGCCTCTTCAATACTGTTCTTTATAGGAAATGTTGGTGATCTGGGTTCTAGATCGTACCCTACTACGTCATAATATTTTGCCATCACTTCAGCACAGGGTTCACCCAATTTTCCTACACCAATCATTGCTACTTTAATCATGTTTCATCCTATAATGTATAGATATTTATAAGCCTAAGTGTTCGTTATTGAAAATGTATGTTTAGATGCTAACACTTCATAATTATGTTGACATATATCTCGTATGTTCTTTAACCATTCCAATTCTTCATCTTCTGACATATTGGCTAAACGCTCGACTTCATCCATAACAGCCAACAATCTTTCTTCTTCATCCAACATAGTGTCATAACTTTCATCAATATATGGATGAAATGTCTTGTATCCTAATTGACGTAGACCTTGAAGGGAATATGGAGTAGTTAACAATAAAAATGGGTGCTTAAATTGTATTGCTCTATATGTCTTTTCAGTATAAAAATTACTGTTATAGCAATGAATGTGACCACATTCATGTGGTGAATATTTATGGCTATTACAATATAGCGTTTCAGCAATCAAACTGAACAAACTGTCATTAAACAATAGATAGTCAGCATACGTAGGTCTATGCATATTGGAAGATTCAAGTGTTAAGTTAATAGGAAAACGCTCTTTTAATATTTGGCCATGTTCTAGTGACTCATGTAATAAATTGGGATAGTAATTTCTATTTTGATGGCCTTTAATATTAAATAATACATCGGCTGCCGATGAATTAAACGACAGATTAGTTTTGTCCAAAAGATTGCGTTTAATTAGTTGTCCCAAAGCAACAACTCTATGCACTCTTGGTACACCATTAAGAAATAATATTTTCTTTTTCTTAATCAAATCGTATTCATAATTATCTACTTCATGAGTACAATTATGCGAAAACAGTGTTTCAAATGTATTGATAAAATACAATTTAATAGGTAAATAGTTTAGTTCAATACAATGCTTATAATAAATTCTACGATTAAAGTTTGTATCTGCTGCTCCAGTAAGATATCCAAATTGAGTATATGATAATTCATAGTCTTTAATCAAAATTTTTACTACCAAATCCATATACTTCATGTATGACACGCCAAAACTTTCGCTAGGCAACACAAATATTACATGGTAATTCCAGCCTTTTTGGTTTAACTCATCAAAAATATATTCTGCGGTTTTCTTAGAAAAATAATGTGGATTGTCGAGTACTTCTTTATCGTCGGGTGGAATAAACAATACTTTTTCAGTACCGATATGTTCCTTAATTAAGTCCAAATAATAGTTATAATGAGAGTAAGATTTTAGTCTACCCTCAATATATTCTTTAAAGTTATTCATAATAGCCCGTTGACTCAATTGCTGATTTTATATGCATAGCAAGTTGCTGATGGCCATGAGTACTAGGATGTGGATCTTGGTTTGAAATACGATCATAATTCCATGTATGCTTTCCGTGTGGTTCAAGCCAATTATAATTATCTAATAAAAATGATTTATTGGGTTCCGGTAAGGCAAACATTGGAGCAACAAAATTCCAATAATAATATTTTATACCATATCTGTTAAAGATACTAGCAAGTGCTTCGCACTGTGACAAATATGTATAGTAACCTTCTATTTCAGTATATGTTTGTAATCGTGATTTGTTTCTATCTGAAACAAATTTTACTGCATCTTCATTAATTTTTATAGGAGCATTTGTGCTACCCCTAACAATATTTGTTTCTACTGGACTTAAACATAAACCTATTTTATTTAGGCTCCAATTGATTTCGTTAACATTATCCCACACAGAACCATTTTTGTTATGAACATAATATTCATATCTAGACCACTCAGTCCATTGAATAACTGCTGTAGTATTCTCTAATGTTTCTTTAGTTTGCTGCATAATCCAATTTACAGTAGTTCTAAAAATTCGTTGGTTACTTCCACAACCTTCTGCTAACTGCACAGATTGGTCAAAGTTCAGTGAGTTTTTTAAATGGTGTGGCCAAACTTTTTCTTTTAATAATTCTAGATTTGGATATACTAAATCTAGACCGCCACCAAATGTCCAACTACATCCATTGGTAAGTAAAGTTTTCATTTACGTGTGATCCAACTCTTTCCAAAATTTCTACGTCTTGCAAAGAAAATCTGTTCGCAAAAACGTTGCAGACTCATATTATGATCTTCAGGGAACTCAAACTCATATGTACATGCTGTATCAAGGTCATGTGTGTTTTGCACATATCCAGGAATGTCATGCTTGAAACTAAGTGTCTTTGTATAGTTCTGAATCTCTTTGTAATCGATTAAGAATGTACGCTGAAATGTCATCAAATCTTGTAACAATGACTCTTCAATATCAAATTCATTACGTAAAAACTTTTCAACTACATCAAAGATGTGACTATGCTTTCCTGCACTGTGTAAGTTAATTACTGTACTGTGAATCAAGTTCCAACCGTGAATTTCCATACCCTGAATTGGATTATGATTGATTAGACCTTCAGTTGTCCACTTTTCATAATGAACTTCAATGCGCTTAATCTCACTTGCTAACCATTCATCTTGGGTAATATAATTCCATAATCTATTATAAAACTCTCTATACTCTAAACCCTGTTGCTTATATAACACACGACTAATATAATTAGTAATACCATTAATGTGGAAAGTATTCATATACCAACTGAATACCTGAGCATCAATCATCGCTTGACGAGGCAAATCACGGGTACTGACAATAACTTCAATACCCTCTTTTAATTCATGTTCATTATATGTGCCGACTAGATAATCGTAAACAATCTTGCCTTCTAGTTTATAAAGTTTGCGCTGGCTTAAATTCATTTCAGCATTCTCAAGCAATTGTGCCTGATATACTGTAATGCCTGTATGATTGCCACTCTTATATAGTTTAAAGAAATTCTCTTTCCAACTATCCATTGTTTCGCCGGGCAATCCAAGAATTAGTTCGGTGTACAATGGAATGTTATATTCCTCACACATTTTAAACACTTCTTCAATCTTGTTCATTTCAAGATTTTTACGCTTGATGATATCTAACACGTTGTCGTCCATGCTTTGCACAGATAGGTTAAGACCCATCTTACTGCCACCTTCGTAAATCAACTTACGAACAATATCAACAACTTCTTGTTTCTGATTCTTTGCCCATGCGATTGTATATGCACGTGGGTTACCCCACTTCTTTTG
>Ga0129333_10000488_pt1 | contig 32587 bp, 30 predicted proteins | sample CPB6_08_DNA_FD_94474 | JGI IMG/M metagenome (GOLD analysis project Ga0129333, IMG submission 94474) | Freshwater to marine salinity gradient microbial communities from Chesapeake Bay, USA - CPBay_Sum_0.6_0.8_DNA | ecosystem: Environmental > Aquatic > Marine > Coastal | place: USA: Chesapeake... | reverse complement strand
TGTCGAACATCAGGATCGCTTTCGTCCAGGTGAAGGGTTCGACCGACTGACCCGACCATTCGGCCCCACCGCCACTCCCTCGGCGGCCAGGAGCCGGGTCTGCTCCCCTTCGTGACCCGGCACGAGTCGACCGGCCGCATTCACGACCCGCCACCACGGCAAATCGAGTTCGGCGGATCGTTCGGACAGGATCCGACCCACGAGGCGCGACTGGCGTGGATGACCGGCGGTATCGGCCACTTCACCGTACGAGACGACTTCACCTTCGTTCAGCGCCATCAGCACCGCGACGATGTCGGCCTCACGTTGCCGAGATAGCGAAGGCTTCCGGTCGTCCGAACTTCTCACGGATCTCACAGGTGACGGCGGCGCCGACGTCGATCGAACGGGATCCGTCGACGATCTCGGCGCAATGAAACATCACCTCGGCACCATCGTCGGTGCGGACTCGCCCGAGACCCACGTGAGCGTCGAACGCGGACACGACGGCGCGCACGTCAGGCCACGATCTTGGCGATCGGAATCTCGAGGAGATCCGAGGCGCCGGCGTCCTTCAGTGCAGGAATCAGCGTGTTGATCGAGCGCTTCTCGACGACCGACTCGACCGCGAAGCCACCACCCGCGAGCTCGCTGATGGTCGGCGACTTCGCCGACGGGAGAACCGCGAGGACCCGGGCCAGATCGTCGGGGCCGACGTTGAGCTTCACCAGAACCTTGCCGCGCGCGTCGAGCGTGCCGAGCAGAAGGGTCATGAGTTGATTCATGGCATGACGCTTGGCGGCATCGGCGTGGGCGATCGGATTGGCGATCATCTCGGTGTAACTCACGAGCATGGTGTCGATCACCCGTAGTCCGGCGGCCCGCAACGCGCGGCCCGTCTCGGTGATGTCGACGATGCAGTCGGCGATGTCGGGGATCTTGGCCTCGGAGGCGCCGTACGAGAGTCGGACATCGGCACCGATGCCGCGGCTCGCGAAGAATCGCTCGGTGAGTCCCGGGTACTCCGTACTCACGCGCACACCTTGGGGCAGATCGGCCACCGATGTGGCGGTGCTGTCGCCGGCCACGGCCACCACGACTTTGACCGGATCGCTCGTGGCCTTCGAGTAACGAAGCTCACCCAAACTCTCGACCCGACTCTGCGTCTCCTCGACCCAGTCGCGTCCGGTGATACCGATGTCGAAGAGCCCTTCGGCCACGTACTGCGGGATCTCCTGCGGACGGAGAATCCGCACATCGGCGATGCGCGGATCGTCGATCGTGGCTTTGTAGTCGACACTCGACGAACGGCGAATGGGAAGATCGGCGGCCTCGAAGAGGTCGAACGTCGCCTTCTCGAGTGAACCCTTGGGGAGAACCAGCCGTAGCACGCCCCGAACGCTACCGCTCGGGGGTCAGTGGTCCGTCGGGGTTTCGGCGAGCAGTCGGAGCGCGTGCGGAAGGACGTCGATGATCGCGTTCAGTTGCTCCACACAACCCTTGGGCGAGCCGGGCGTGTTGCAGATGATCGCCTGCCCACGGATACCCACGATGCCGCGCGAGAGCCGACCGAGCGGACTCACGAGCCGCATGGCTTCGGCGAGGCCCGGAGCTTCGCGTTCCACCACCCGACGGGTGCCCTCCGGAGTCTGATCGCGTGGCGCGAAACCGGTACCCCCGGTGCTCACCACGAGTCCGGCGAATCCTTCGCACAGGGCGGTGAGCGATGCCGCGACTTCATCGGCGCCATCGGCGGTGAGGGCGCGCTCGATCACCGTGAACCCGGCCGCCTCGAGCGTCTCGGCCAACGCGGCGCCGGACGCGTCGACTCGCGTGCCGTGTACGACGCCGTCGCTCACCGTGAGCACCTTGGCCGCGAGCACTGACGTCATGGCCGGCGACGGTACCTGATGACGACCATGCCGTCGGTGTCGTGTTGGTGCGGAAGGACCCGGAATCCCTGTTCGAACTCCTGCCAACGCTCGTCGAGCACCGGTAGGCCTTCGACGATGCGGCCGACACCTCGAACCCATCGGGCGTGGGGTGGTCGATCGATTCAGCGGCGAGAACCGTGCACACGCTGTAGATGAGAAAGCCACCGGGACGAACGAGCGGTGCGCAACCGTCGATGATCGAAGCCTGAAGGGCGGCGAGATCAGCCACGTCGGACGACTGGATCCGCCAACGAGCATCGGCGCGTCGGCGCAAAGCACCGAGGCCCGAGCACGGCGCGTCGATCAGGACCCGATCGAATGACGCGCCACCGAAACACGGGTGCGCCCCGTCGGTGACCGCCACTGGCACGTGCCGGCCGAGCGCCGCCGCGTTGGCGCGCACGAGACCCGCTCGCGTGTAGTTGCGATCGGCACCGATCACCCGCGCTCCCGTCGCCGCCAGACCGGTGCACTTGCCACCCGGCCCCGCACAGGCATCGAGAACGAGCTCTCCAGCCCGGGCTCCGACCGCCTCGACCACCCACTGACTCGCCGAGTCCTGCACGTAACCATCGGCGCGTTTGGTCACCGGTGGTGGCGTGTTCATGCACTCGAGCATGGGGTCGGCATCGGGCCCGAGTTCGCCCCGAAGACGATCGACGATCCACGTGGGGTAACTCATACGTGTCGCATCGTCGGGCCACACCATCGGCGTGCTCGAGACGCGTCGGAGGACGGCGTTCACGAAACCGCGTTTGCTTCGCGGCGCGAGATCGACGGTGGCCGAGACGGCGGCGTGGGCGGCCACTCCCCCGAAGACGAGTTGATACGCGCCAAGTCGCAGGATGCGGCGGATCGCAGCATCGGGATCGGTGGTCACGAAACGGTCGACGAGTGCATCGCACGCGCGTCGCATGCGAGTGGTGCCGTACACCAGATCGGTTGCGAAGCGTCGATCCTCGGCCGAGAGCGAGGATGCACCGAGCATCTTGCCGAGCAGAAGGTTGGCGTAGGCACCTTCGTCGTCGATGCGCCGGAGCGCTTCGAGCGCGAGTTGGCGCGCCGTGGTCGTGGTGGCCGACATCAGCCGAACACGCGACCATGCGGTCGGCTGCCGTTGGCCCAGTCGCGGGCGTTCATCGACGCCTTGCCCTCGGGTTGAACGGTCACGAGTTCGAGGGCCCGATCGGCGGTGCCGACCAGAACCCGATTTCCGTCGACCACGCATTCACCCGGAGCGATCACCTCGTCGGCGATGTTCACACGGTGCACCTTCAGGCGACGTTCGTCGAACGCGCACCAGGCTCCCCCGACCCGAACCTGCGCCGAGACGTGACGCGCCTCGCGCTGCCAATCGATACGAAGGTCGTCGGTCGAGATCTTGGCCGCATACGTGGCTTCACCCACTTGGGGGACCACCGTCGGCAAGCCCGCACGCAGAGCGTCGATCAGGAGTTCGATGCCGTCGGCCACGAGACCGTGACGGAGTTCGTCGAGGGTCGTGTCGTCACCGATGGGCCGCGACGCGAAGGCCATCACACCACCGGTGTCGAGACCCTCCTCGATCTGCATGAGGCACACGCCGGTTTCCGTATCTCCGGCCAACAATGCGCGCTCCACGGGAGCGGCACCGCGCCAACGAGGGAGCAATGAGAAATGAAGGTTCACCATGGGAACGCGCTCGAGAACGTGCGTCTTGATGAGAGCCCCGAAGGCCACCACCACCGCGAGCTCGATCGGCGGGTCGAGAGCCAAGAGGTCGTCGACCGAATGCGACACCGGAAGTCCGATCTCCGTGGCCGTCCGTTTGACCGGACTCGGCGAGGTTTCCGATCCGCGCCCGCGGCGTTTGTCGGCCCGGGTGACGACGAGAGCTATGTCGTGGCCGGCTTCGTGCAGCGCGCGCAGAACGTCCGACGCGAGCTCTGGAGTGCCGAGAAATGCGATCCGACGAACCGGGCCCGAGGGAAGGGGCGCCAGTGTCACGTCACTCGGCTCGCAGACGACGTGGTGTCGTGGTGCCCGTGGCCTGTTCGACGAGGCGCTTGTATTCGGCCAGCGCCTCTTTACGTTGTTCGGGCTGCATACGGTCGAACATCAGGACCCCGTTCAGGTGGTCGAGTTCGTGTTGGAAGAGACGGGCCTCGAGTTCGTCGGCCTCGAGTTCGATCTCGTTGCCCTCCATGTCGAGGCCGCGCATGAGCACGGTCTTGGGGCGGGTCATCTCCACGAACAGTCCGGGAATCGACAGGCACCCTTCGTCGTACACCCACTCGCCGTCGGATTCGGCGATGACCGGATTGATCACGACCATCGGCTCGTCGTCCATGTCCCAGACGAAGATCTGCCGCTGGATACCGACCTGCGGCGCGGCCAGACCGATACCCGAATCGCTCGTGTACAAGGTGTCGAACATCTCGTCGACGATCCGGGCGACCTTGCCGTCGATGTCGGTGACGGTGGCCGCCTTGGACGCGAGCACCGGGTCACCGAAGGTCCGGATCTGATAAGCCATGAGACGAGGCTACTTGCACGATGTCGCACTACTTCGACAACGACCCGACGGTCGACTCCGATCGAAAGACCGTGAGCGTGATCGTCGCCGGTGACGCCTTCGAGTTCGCCACCGACACCGGGGTCTTCTCGCACGGCCGTCTCGACGCCGGTACCAAGATCCTTTTGAACGACGCACCGCCACCGGCGGCCGAGGGCAACCTGCTCGACATCGGATGCGGAGCCGGACCCATCGCTTTGTCACTCGCCCGCCGTTCACCTCACGCGAGGGTCTGGGCCGTCGACGTGAACGAACGGGCGCTGAGCCTCGTTCGCGACAACGCGAAGCACCTGGGCGTCACGAACATCACCGCCAGTCGTCCCGAGGACGTCCCCGCCGACATCGAGTTCGACACCATCTGGAGCAACCCGCCGATCAAAGTCGGCAAGGACGAATTGCACTCGATTCTCGATCTTTGGCTGCCTCGTCTGCGCGCGGGCGGCTCCGCGGTTCTCGTCGTCAACAAGAACCTCGGCAGCGACTCGCTCGCCGCCTGGCTCGAACGCAAGGGCTGGCTCGTTCGGCGTCTCGGCTCCCGACGTGGCTACCGCTTGCTCGAAGTCACGTCCGGGCGCTGATCAGAGACGCGGCGGATCGACGGCGAGTCGGATCTTGGCCTGCGGTGGCCACGGCGTCGCCGCGCACGCGGCCGCCAAAGTGTCGAAGTCGGACGCTCGCATCAAGAACTCATCACCCGAGCGGGACGTCCGCACTCCTTCGCTGAGACCCACGAGCCGGGCGAACTCGTCGGCACCCGCACCCTCGGCCGTGGCCAGTGCACCGAAGGGCGGCAGTGACAGATCGAGTCGACGTCGGCGTTCGATGGCCACGAATTCGGACACGTCCACGTCGGCCACTGCACGAACCACGGGGTGGTCGGGCAGGGCGGTCTGCACGATGACCTTGCCACCGCCACCGCGCGGACCCACGAGCCGCGCCGCCCGCACCAACAGAGCGAGGGCCTGCTCGTTTGCCCGGTATCGCGGGGCGAGCAATTCGGCGTCGAAGTCGAGGAACGCCACCGTGTCGACGCGACGCACACGATGAAGAACCGCTTCGGTTCCCACGAAGACATCGGCGGCCCGATCGTCGAATCCCTCGGGCGTCGCTCCGGTCACCTCCATGACCGGCCGGTGGGCGGCTTCCTCGAGTTCGAAACGCAAGCGGCTGGTCCCGGGCCGCACGCGGGCGAGCACCGACGACGAGCACTCGGCACAGACCTTGGGTCGCGTGCGACCACACGCCCGACAGTCGAGACGACCGTCCTCCTCCTCGGCCATCGAGCCACCGCATTCCTCGCATCGCACGAGCGCCCGACAACTCCGGCAGGCGAGCAGACGCGCCTGTCCCTTGGTGTTCACCACGCACACGACGCGACGCGCGTGCTCGTGCAGTTCGGCGATGAGTTCCGAGGAGACGAGACTGCGCTTCCACGGTTCGATCTCGTGCCGGTCGACCACTTCGACGACCGGCCAAGCCGCCCGTTCCCGCTCTCGCTCGGGGGCTACGACGGAACGACCTTCGCACACCACCACACTCGGGGCCGGCGACACGGCCACGAACACCGCATCACGGCGCCGAGCGCGTTCGATCAGTACGTCACGGGCATGCCATGTCGGTGCGCGTTCCTCTTGCAACGACTCGTCGTGTTCGTCGAGCACCATGGCCACCGCCAGATCGGGACACGGCGCGAACGCGGCCGCCCGTCCGCCGATCACCACGTCGACACCGCCACGCGCCTTGGCCCAGTCGTCGGGCATGAGCGCCACACTCACACCGGCTCGGTCGAGACGGTGTGCCATGGCCCGCGCTCCCTCGACCGACGGACACACCACCAAAGTCGGACCGTGCTTGGCCGCCGAGAGAATCGCCGGTAACTGATCCGCGGATGGCGGAAGACGCAACACTCCCCCGCCATCGGCGATGAGTGACGACGTCGCCGGTGACGACGGCTCGGCGAGAACCTTCGTGCGTCGGGGTGTGGCCGGACGATTGACCACCACCGGCGGTGACGCGGTGACGAGCAAAGGTCGAAGACGTTTGGCCCCCCAACGCCACGCCGCCCATTCGCACAGGGCCAATACTTCGACGTCGGGTCCGAGGCCACTCGACTTCAGGATGTTCTTCAGACCGGCCACCGCCGGTGCATCGGAAACATCGGCGACGACCCACGCGCCGACCCGACGTCCGTGGAGCGGAACCCGGACGCGCGAGCCGACGACGACGTCGGTGAACTCGTCAGGAACGATGTAGTCGAAGGTCTTGTCGAGTCCCGTCACATCGGGAACGACACGAACGACTCGGTTCAGGGGGCCTCTCAGAGACCGAGCGCCGAGGAGAACTCGGCCAACCGCGACAAGGACTCCCATTCGAACTCGGGGAGTTCGCGACCGAAGTGCCCGTAGGCCGCGGTCTTCTGGTAGATCGGCCGCTTGAGTTTGAGGTCGCGCACGATGGCCGCCGGACGAAGATCGAACACGGAGCGCACGGCAGCCTCGATCTTCTCGTTGGCGACCTTCTCGGTGCCGAAGGTCTCGACGAGGATGCTGACCGGATGAGCCATGCCGATCGCGTAGGCGACCTGAACTTCGCAACGATCAGCGGCGCCCGAAGCCACGACATGCTTGGCGACCCAACGCGCCGCGTACGCAGCCGAACGATCGACCTTGCTCGGATCCTTGCCGCTGAACGCACCACCACCATGGCGACCCATGCCGCCGTAGGTGTCGACGATGATCTTGCGACCGGTGAGTCCGGTGTCGGCGTGCGGACCACCGAGCACGAACTTGCCGGTCGGGTTCACGAACACCGAGTAGTCGTCGTTGGCGAACTGCGCCGGGATGACCGGCCGGATGACCTGTTCGATCAGATCGGGGCGGATCACCGTGTCGCGGTCGACACCGTCGTGATGTTGGGTGGAAACCAGAACCGTGCGCAGACGCACCGGACGGCCGTCCTCGTAGTCGAACGTCACCTGGGTCTTGCCATCGGGACGGAGGTACGGAATCTGTCCGGACTTGCGGGCATCGGTGAGCCGCTCGGCGAGACGATGCGCGAGGTGGATCGGCAGCGGCATGAGCGACGGTGTCTCGTTGCACGCGTAACCGAACATCATTCCCTGGTCGCCCGCACCCTGCAGGTCGAGATCGTCGCTACCCGAGCGCGAACGCACTTCCTCGGAGCGGTCGACGCCTTGGGCGATGTCGGGACTCTGGGCATCGAGGGCCACCAGAACTCCACAGGTCTTGGCGTCGAAGCCGAAGTCGGCGTTGTCGTAACCGATGCCCTTGATCACCTTGCGCGCGATCTCGGGAATCTCGACGTACTCGTCGGTGGAGATCTCACCCGACACCAGACAGAGTCCGGTCGTAACCAACGTTTCGCACGCCACGCGTGCGTGGGGGTCCTTGGCGAGAATCGCATCGAGGACCGCGTCCGAGATCTGGTCGGCCATCTTGTCGGGGTGACCCTCGGTCACGCTCTCGGAAGTGAATGTCCAGTGTCGGCTCATGATGACTCCGTGTCGCGATGATTCGGTCAGCCGAGAAGGCCGACCACGATGTCGAGCAACGCCCGGGCGACATCCCGTTTGTCACTCAACGGATGCGACTCTAGAGCCTCACCGGGTCGCAGGAAGGTGACCGCATTGGTGTCGTGCTGAAAGCCCACACCCGGCTGGCTGACATCGTTGGCCACGATCAGATCGAGGTTCTTGCGCTCCAGTTTCGACTGCGCGTTGGCGACGAGATCGGCCGTTTCCGCGGCGAAGCCCACCAGGATCTGGCCGGGGCGCTTGGTGGCTCCCAATCCAGCGAGTATGTCGGGTGTCGGTTCGAGACGAACCTCGGGCACACCGTCGTTCTTCTTGATCTTGCCCGGCGCACACGCGACCGGTCGGAAGTCGGCCACCGCCGCGGCCATGACGATCACATCGGCTGAATCCTTCAAGCCGTCGAGCGCCCGCTGCATCTGCGCGGCGGTTTCCACGCACACGGGCTCGACACCGGTCGGCACCGGCAATTCGACGGTCGTCACGAGGGTGACCCGCGCTCCTCGTCGGACCGCTTCGGTGGCCACCGCGTAGCCCTGCTTACCACTCGATCGGTTGGCGATCACCCGCACGGCATCGATCGGCTCACGCGTGCCACCGGCGGTCACCACGACGTGCCGACCCTCGAGATCGCGCGGTCCGAGGACCGACTCGACCGTGGCGACGATGGCGTCGGGTGCGGCCAGTCGACCCTTGCCCGAATCGCCACCAGCGAGACGACCCGATTCGGGTTCGACCACGTGCACCCCCCGTCGGCGCAACAGGGCGATGTTGTCCTGAACCGACGGGTGCTCCCACATCTCGGTGTGCATGGCCGGACACACCACGACTGGCGCGCGCGTCGCGATCAGCACGTTGGTGAGGAGATCGGTGGAGAGTCCGTGCGCATAGGCACCGAGCAACCGGGCCGTGGCCGGGGCCACCAACACGAGATCGGCCGATTGTCCGAGGCGCGTGTGCGGGATCGGAGATTCTTCGTCCCACAGCGACGACTGAACGGGTTCACTGGCCAAGGCCGACAACGTGGTGCGCCCGATGAAGTGCTCGGCACCTTTGGTCATCACCGGGACGACATGAGCCCCGGCGTCCACGAGTCGACGACAGACCTCGACGGCCTTGTACGCGGCGATACCGCCACACACCCCGAGAACGATGGTCTTCCCAGCGACGGGAGACACGGTGTCAGGCGTCGCTGTCATCGGCGTCGTCGACGCCGCCCGATGAAGACTCGAGAATCTGCGCATCGGCGAGAGCGGCGGCCTCGGCGGCCTCCCGTTCCCGAACTTCGTCGCCCGAGATCCGGACGATCTTGTCGGCGGCGATCTCTTCGAAACTGAGACTGAGGAGCTTGCGCAACGACGGTACCTGCGGCGGAATGGTCCGCTGGTTCACCGCACCGAGGTAGTAGTCCTGGAGCTGACGCGAACGCTGCGCGGCCAGGGTGACCAACTCGAACTTGGAGTCGACCTTGGAGAGCAGAACCTCGAGGGGCGGGTTCGTCATGGAGTCGTCGGCGGTCGGCATAGGGCGCAAAGGCTAGCCCCGACCACTCGCTTTGCGACGGGCCACCACCAGGCGGAGCATCTCGTCGACCGTGGCCGCCAAGTTGTCGTTGACCACGACATGGTCGGCCATGGCCCGCCCGATGGGCTCTTCCTCCTCGGCCTTGCGAAGTCGTTCGAGGACCTTGTCGTCGGGGTCGCCCCGACCGATCAGCCGGCGGCGCTGCTCGTCACGCGACGGGGGCAGGACGAAGATGAGCAACGCTTCGGGGTGGCGGGACTTCACCTGCTGGGCGCCATCGACTTCGATCTCGAGGACGAGGTCTCGACTCGAGTTCGGGTCCGGGACCGGTGTCCCGTAGTAGTTGCCGAGGAACTCGGTCCACTCGAGGAAACCTCCCCGGGACACGTGTTCTTCGAATGCGCTCCGCGCGACGAAAACGTATGCATCGTCACGCTCGCCGGGACGCTGACTCCGAGTCGTCCACGAACGACTCAGCAACAAGGTGGGGTCGCGTCGTACCAGTTCGTCGACGATCGTGCCCTTGCCCACGCCACCGGGGCCGGACACGACGATGATCAGCGGTGCTGAACCGGCGGGAGGAGCGGGGGTGACCCGCTCACTCACTTGGCCAGATGTTCGAGCAGAGCCTTCTTCTGCTGCGCTCCGAGACCCTGGATCTTGCGGTTGTCGGCGATACCGACTTCCTCCATGATCTTGCGCGCCTTGACCTTCCCGAGTCCGGGGAGGCTCTCGAGCAGCGAGACGACCTTCAGTTTGCCGACATTGGGGTCGGACGAACTGAGGGCGTCAGCGACGGTGAGTGTGCCCTGCTTCAGCTTCACCTTGATCTCCGCGCGGGCGGCGCGGGCCTCGGCTGCCTTGGCGAGCGCTGCCGCACGCTGTTCCGGTGTGAGTTGCGGAGGTGTTGCCATGCGCGAACCCTACTCCCCTGCTGGGAACGGGTTGGTGGATACCGCTCGGCGGGTCAGAGGCTCCCGGCCGCCGAGAGGTCGGCCAATCGACCGATGCCTCGACCCACGGCCCAGCGCTCGAGATCCCTCGCCACCCGGTGGGTCGCCCGAGGATCGGCGAAGGTGGCCGTTCCCACCTGAACGGCCCGGGCCCCGGCTCGGAGCAGATCGGCCGCGCTGACGGCGTCGACCACACCCCCGACCCCCACGATCGGCAGGTCCGGGTACTGCGAATGCACGTCGTGCACGGCCCGGACGGCCATGGGGTGGATGACCCGTCCCGACACTCCTCCGCCACCGTTACCCAGGACCGGTCGACCCGAATCGGGGTCGAGGACCAGGCCGACCACCGTATTGATGAGGGTGACCGCCTCGGCACCGGCCTCGACCACGGCGCCGGCGACCTCGACCAGACGATCGGTGTTGGGACTGAGTTTGGCCCAGAGCGGAACCCCGGCCACCCGACAGGCCCGGACGACCTCGGCCGAGACCTCGGCGTCGTGGGCGAATATCCCCCGGCGCCCTTCGAGGTTCGGACACGACAAGTTGACCTCGACGGCCACGATCGATGCGCCGCCCGGCCGAGTCGATCGACCGGTCGCCACGGCGACGGCAGCGTCGCGGAACTCCTCGACGGTGCGCCCCCAGATGCTCACGACCACATCGGCGCGCGCTTCTACGAGTCCGGGAAGGCTCTCGACGAACCAGCGCTCGACTCCCGGACCTTGCAGACCGACGGCGTTGATCATGCCGCCCTCGATCGGATGCAGACGCGGCGCCGGATTGCCCGCCCACGGCATGACCGACAGCGACTTCACGACCACCGCGCCGATGGACGACAGATCGAAGTACGAAGCAAGTTCGGCGCCGTGACCCGAGGTGCCCGAAGCCGTCATCACGGGATGCGCGAGTTCGACCGAACCCACCGCGACCCTCGTGTCGAGATCAGCGGCCATGGTGCTCCTGCAGGCTGCACACCTCGATCGCGCGGTTCACCTGCTCGGCCATTCCCTGCACCGCGGCGAGTGCGGCCTCGACGGTGGTCACCGAACTCACGCGGTGGACGTTCGCGGCCTTACGAATGGCTTCACCATCGGTGCGTCCGCCCCGACCCTGTGGCGTGTTGATGACGAACGCGATGTCACCACTCGCGATGAGCTCGACCGCGTTGACTGCGGAACCCTCGCTCACCTTGCCGACTTCGTGATCGACCGGAATACCGAATCGCGTGAGATACCGCGCCGTGCCAGTGGTGGCCGCGATACCGAATCCGAGCGCTCGCAAACGTTGCGCCACCACGATGCCGGCCGGCTTGTCACCGTCGGCGAGCGACAGAAAGACGGTTCCCGACGTCGGTAGCACGGTGCCAGCGGCCAACTCGGCCTTGAAGAACGCCCGTCCGAAGGTGTCGTCGATGCCCATCACCTCACCGGTCGACCGCATCTCGGGACCGAGCGCGGTGTCGACCTCGGGGAAACGATTGAACGGAAGCACCGCTTCCTTCACCGCGACCTTGGTCGACGAGCGAGCCAGCACCGACTCGCCGAGCAATCCCTCGGCGCGCAATTCGTTCAAGGTCGCACCGAGCATGACTCTCGTCGCGATCTTGGCGAGGGGCACCCCCGTGGCCTTGGCCACGAAGGGCACGGTCCGGCTGGCGCGAGGGTTGGCCTCGATGACGTAGACGTTCGTGCCGGCCACCGCGTACTGAACGTTGATGAGACCGCGGACCTCGAGCGCGTCGGCGATGGCCTTCGTGTACGCCTCGATGACCTCGACCACCCACGACGGAAGAGTCTGCGGCGGAATCGCGCAGGCCGAGTCACCCGAGTGCACTCCGGCCTCCTCGACGTGTTCCATCACTCCGCCGATGAGGACGTCACCGGTGTGATCGCGGATCGCGTCGACATCGACCTCGGTCGCGTCCTCGAGGAAACGGTCGACGAGCACCGGGCGTTCGGCCGACAGACCACCTTCCTTGCCGAGACTTCCGAATCCGGAGAGTTCGGCCATGGCGCGGGCCAGATGATCGCGGTCGTGCACGATCTGCATCGCGCGACCACCGAGCACGTAACTCGGTCGAACCAGCACCGGGAAACCGACGTCGGCCACGATCTCTTCGGCCTGCGCCAGCGTGACCGCGGTTCCCCCGGGGGGTTGAGGGATGTCGAGTCGGTGGCACAGTTCGTTCCACTTCTCGCGGTCCTCGGCCAGGTCGATGGACGTCGGCGACGTGCCGGCGATGAGTTCGACGGGTAGTTGACCCGACAACTTGAGCGGTGTCTGGCCGCCGAGCGAGACGATCACGCGCGGCGGTCGCCCACCGGCGGCGGCCGTCTCGGCGTCGATCACGTTCAGGACGTCTTCCTTGGTGAGCGGTTCGAAGTAGAGGCGATCGGATGTGTCGTAGTCGGTCGACACCGTCTCGGGATTGCAGTTCACCATCACCGTTTCGAACCCGGCTTCCCGAAGCGCGAACGATGCGTGCACGCAGCAGTAGTCGAACTCGATTCCCTGTCCGATGCGGTTGGGCCCCGAACCGAGGATGATCACGCGCTGGCGATCGGACGGGCGCACCTCGTTCTCGTCCTCGTAGGTCGAATAGTGATACGGGGTCAGGGCGGCGAACTCGGCCGAACACGTGTCGACGGTCTTGAAGGTCGGTCGGACACCCGCGGCTTCGCGGGCCGCGCGCACATCGGACTCGGCCATTCCCCAGAGGTGCGCGAGTTGCGCGTCGCTGAACCCGAGTCGTTTCGCTCGCTTCCAAGCGCGCGACGACAAACCCGAAGGTGATTCGGCGGCGAGTGAATGGCGTTCCTCGATGATCATCAGCATCTGATCGAGGAACCACGGGTCGACCCGACACGCCGCGTGAACGTCGTCGACCGACACGCCACGACGAAGGAGTTCGCCGATCTGGAAGATCCGATCGGGCGTGGGAATCGCGATGGCGGCCAGAAGATCGGCATCGCTCGATGCGTCGAACAACTTCTCGGTCGGATCGCAGTTGAGGCCGGCCCGACCTTGTTCGAGCGAGCGCAAGGCCTTCTGCAGACTCTCGGGGAAGGTCCGGCCGATCGCCATCACTTCGCCCACGCTCTGCATCTGGGTCCCGAGGACACCACTGGTGCCGGGCAATTTCTCGAAGGCCCAACGGGGAACCTTGGTGACCACGTAGTCGATCGTCGGCTCGAAACTCGCCGGTGTCATCTTGGTGATGTCGTTGGGGATCTCGTCGAGCGTGTAGCCCACTGCGAGTTTGGCGGCGATCTTGGCGATGGGGAATCCGGTCGCCTTCGAAGCGAGCGCACTCGAACGAGACACGCGCGGGTTCATCTCGATCACCACTTGCTCACCGGTCGCCGGATCGACCGCGAACTGGACGTTCGATCCTCCCGTCTCCACGCCCACCCGGCGGATGCACGCGAACGCGGCATTGCGCATCTGCTGGTACTCGACGTCGGAAAGAGTCTGGGCCGGGGCCACGGTGATCGAGTCGCCGGTGTGCACACCCATGGGATCGAAGTTCTCGATCGAGCAGATGATCACGCAGTTGTCGGCGCGATCGCGCATGACTTCGAGTTCGTATTCCTTCCAGCCGGCGATGCTCTTCTCGATGAGGATCTCGCGAATCGGACTGGCGTCGAGGCCGTTGGCCGCGAGTTGACGGAACTGTTCGGGAGTGGAGGCGATTCCGGTACCACGACCGCCGAGGATGTACGCGGGACGGATGATCACCGGTAGGCCGAGTTGTTCGACGACGCCCATGGCCTCGTCGAGTGAATGGGCGATGCCGCTGGCCGGCACCGACAGACCGATTTCGATCATGGCCTGTTTGAACTTGTCGCGATCCTCGGCGGTGGCGATGGCTTCGGCATTGGCCCCGATGAGTTCGGGTGTGCCCGGAACGCCCACGAGTCCGCGTTCGAAGAGCGCCATCGCGGTGTTGAGCCCGGTCTGACCGCCGAGAGTCGGGAGCACCGCATCGGGACGTTCGCGTTCGATGATGCGCGCCACGACCTCCCACGTGAGCGGCTCCACGTACGTGCGATGCGCGAAATCGGGGTCGGTCATGATCGTCGCCGGATTCGAGTTGGCGAGGATCACTCGGTAGCCCTCGTCCTTCAGCACTCGACAGGCCTGGGTTCCCGAATAGTCGAATTCACAGGCCTGACCGATCACGATCGGTCCGGAGCCGATGATCAGGATGGACGAGAGGTCGTCGCGTCTCGGCATGTCAGGACCTTCCGCTCTTCATGAGTTCGTCGAATTGGGCGAACAGGTACCGACTGTCGTGCGGCCCGGGACCGGCCTCCGGGTGGTACTGCACGCTGAAGGCCGGTGCGCCGAGAACCCGCATACCTTCGTTCGTCATGTCGTTCAGATTCAGGTGAGTCACCTCGACCTGGCCGGCGAGCGACGCCGGATCGACGCAGAAGTTGTGGTTCTGGCTGGTGATCTCGATGTGGCCACTCGCCTCGTGGCGAACCGGATGGTTTCCACCGTGATGACCGAAAGGCAGCTTGAACGTGGAACCACCGAGCGCTCGACCGAGAAGTTGGTGGCCGAGGCAGATGCCGAACAGCGGGACCTCACCGACGAGCGCGCGAATCGTCTCGACCGCGTAACCCACGGCCGCCGGATCGCCGGGACCGTTCGACAAGAACACCCCATCGGGCTTCATCGCCAGCACATCGGCGGCCGACGTGGACGCCGGCACGACGTCGACCGTGGCGATCTCGCCCAGACATCGCAGGATCGTGGCCTTGATACCGAAGTCGAAGGCGACCACTCGACGCGGGCCGTCACCCACGCGATACGTGCTGGGTGTCGTGACCGTGGCCACGAGATCGATGCCGTCGGTCCCCTTCTCGGCCCGAGCCGCGGCGAGCAGTTCGGATTCACTCGCCGTACCGAACGCACCCGGCATCGCTCCGGTGTCACGCAGGACGCGTGTGAGACGACGGGTGTCGATCGACGCGATGCCGGCGACTCCGGCCGCCGTGAGCATGTCGTCGAGTCCGCCTCGCGCGCGGTGATTGCTGTACCGCCGCGCCGAGTCGCGCACGATCACGCCACGACAATGCGTGCGGGACGCCTCGTCATCGGTCGGGTTGACGCCGTAGTTGCCGATGTGCGGATAGGTGAAGGTGATGATCTGGCCGGCGTAACTCGGATCGGTGATCACCTCTTGATAACCCGACAACACCGTGTTGAACACGACTTCACCAGTGGCCACGGCCGCCGGCGCGCCGATGGCCTCACCTTCGAAGACGCTCCCGTCGGCCAGGACCAGTAGTGCCTCACGAACCGACATACGAACCCGCCATCCCCTCAGTATGCATGATCATACGCTTTTGTGCATAATCAGTGATTCTCATTTGGTCGCCGTTCCGTCCACCACCACGGCGACGCCGTTCAGGATCGTGTGCCGCACTCGCCCGGATAGTTCACGGCCGTGGAACGGCGTGTTCCCGCTCTTGCTCGCCACGTCCCGCCGGTCGACGGTCCAGCGCACCGACGGATCGAACACCACGAGGTTCGCCAGTTCGCCCGAGGCCACCGGTCGCCCGTGGACGGTTTCGAGCCCGGCGATACGCGCCGGATTCCAACTGAGCGCGGCCAACACGGAACGCACCGACATCAGACCCGTGTCGACCAATTCGGTCAAGGCCACCGAGAGTGCTGTCTCCAGACCGATCATCCCCGGCGGCGCGACATCGAGGGTCTGCTCCTTCAGATGGTCGGCATGGGGGGCGTGATCGGTGGCGATCGCATCGATGGTCCCATCGGCCAACCCTCGCTTGAGCGCGGCGATGTCGGCCGGGGTGCGCAACGGCGGGTTCACCTTGAAGACGGGATCGAATCCGCTGAGCATCTCATCGGTCAGTGAGATGTGATGCGGAGTCGCCTCGGCCGTGACGGGCAGACCTTCGGCCTTGGCCGCCCGAACGAGTTCGACGCTCCGTTCGGTCGAGAGGTGAAGGAAGTGCATCCGCGCGCCAGTGAGTCGGCAGAGCTCGATGTCGCGGTGCACCATGAGTTCCTCGGCGATCGCCGGCCATCCGGGGAGACCGAGGCGACTGCAACACGCGCCTTCGTGCATCACGGCACCGTGCGTGAGTCGGGCGACTTCGCAATGTTGCGCGAGGGTGATCCCTAGGTCGCGCCCGTACTCGAGCGCCCGACGCATCAGCAGAGGATCCTGCACGCCGTTGCCATCGTCGGTGAAGATCCGCACGCCGACCGCGGCTAACTCGGCGAACGGGGCGAGCACCTCGCCGGCCCGGCCGATCGTGATACAGCCCGACGGGTGCACATCACACAAGCCGGCTCGCCGACCTTGTTCGCGAACGAATTCGACGACGATGCGCGAATCCTGAGCCGGATCGGTGTTGGGCATGGCCACGATCGCCGTGAAGCCGCCGAGCGCGGCGGCCCGACTACCGGTTTCGATCGTCTCGGACTCTTCCCGCCCCGGTTCGCGCAGGTGCGTGTGCAGATCGACGAAACCCGACGAGACGACGCAACCGCGGGCGTCCAGCACACGGACATCGCCCGACGAAGCCGAACCCGCCGCCACGACGTCCACGATCCGATCGCCGTCGATCACGACATCGGCGAGTCGTCCGTCGTCGGTCGTCGTCGCATCGACGACGCGTCCACCACTGATCACGGTTCTCACCGGTTCACCTCCGCTTCGGATCCGCCGAGCACGTCGAACAGAACGGCCATGCGCACCGCGACGCCGTTGGTCACCTGGGTGGTCACCACCGCACCCGGAACCTCCGACGGATCCACGACCATCTCCACTCCCCTGTTCATCGGTCCGGGGTGCATCACCAGCGCGTCCTTCTTCAGTGACCCGACGCGACGCCGATCGAGACCGAAACGAGCCGAGTACTCACCGAGGTTCGGCACCAGCGCCTCGGCCATGCGTTCGCGTTGCATGCGGAGCATGTAGAGGACGTCGACGTCACCGAGCACCGCGTCGAGATCGCCGGCGATCTCGACTTCACCCCCATTCGTCCATGGCGATGCGTCGGGCGGCAACAAGGTCGCGGGGGCGACGATCACGACCCGCGCGCCGAGCGCAGTGAAGGCCTCGGTGCAGCTCCGTGCCACCCGACTGTGCTTCACATCTCCGACGATCGCGATCCGGAGACCCGCCAAGCATCCCGGAGCCGGCTTCACCCCACGTTCGGTCACGATCGTGTGGCAATCGAGTAGCGCCTGTGTCGGATGCTGATGCCAACCATCCCCGGCATTGATCACCGAGGCGTCCGTCCATTGGCTGATCTGCCACGGGACTCCGCTCGTCTTGTGACGGACCACGAAGGCGGCCACGCCCATCGCGCTCACGGTCTCGACCGTGTCACGCAGACTCTCGCCCTTGTTCACACTCGACGTCGAGACGCTGAACGTCATGGTGTCGGCCGACAGCCGCCGCGCCGCGGTCTCGAAACTGATTCTCGTGCGGGTCGAGTCCTCGAAGAAGAGACTCACGACGGTCCGACCGACCAGCGCCGGAACCTTGGGCACCGAACGGCGGTTCACTTCGGCCATGTGCGCCGAGAGTTCGAGAATGCGCACGATCCCGTCGGTGCCGAGTTCGTCGATACTGCGCAGATGCTTCATGTCGCCGACCGCCGATGAAGGATCACGCCGTCGGGTCCGACATCGACTTGCTCGTCGATGCTCGTCGGGATGTTCTTGCCGACGTAATCGGGCCGAATCGGAAGTTCGCGGTGCCCACGATCGATCATGACCGCCAACTGGACTTGCGAGGGACGTCCGTATTGATTGAGCGCATCGAGGGCCGCCCGCACGGTGCGACCGGTGAAGAGCACATCGTCCACCAGGACCACACGAGCTCCGGCGAGGTCGACCGGTATTTCGGTGACCGCCACCGGGGTCACCGGGCGTAGTGCGATGTCGTCACGGAAGAGTGAGACATCGAGACGACCGAGGGGTGTGGGTGACCCTTCGATACGTGCGATGGCGGCCACGATCATTTCGGCCAACCAGACGCCACCGCGTTGGAGGCCGACCACGACGACACCTTCGACCCCACGATTGCGTTCGATGATCTCGTGCGCGATCCGGGTCACGGCCCGGGAGACATCGTCGGAATGGAGGACTTGCACACGATCCGAAGCACTGCCGGTTGTCGGTTCGGGTTCGACCCGAGACGTACGAGACGTCGCCATGTTGTCCTCCGTTCGGGCCTCACGGGACCCGTTTGACGGTCGACCGAACCCTAGCAGCGGATCGAAAGGCTCAGTGACATCGACCGAGGACGTCGACGAGATCTCCCGGCAACGGTGACTCGAAGTCGAGCACCGCACGTGACACCGGATGTACGAACGACAGCCGGCCCGCATGCAGGAACGGGCGGTCCATCACGAGACCCGCTCGCTGGCCACCGTACGTCGCGTCGCCCACCACCGGATGACCAACGGCCGCGAGGTGAACGCGAATCTGGTGCGTGCGCCCGGTGTCGAGTTCGCACGCGAGGACCGAGACCTCGGGTTCGGTGAACTCCTTTTCGACCGCGTAGTGGGTGCGCGCCGGCTTGCCCGAGGCCACGACGGCCATCTTCAGTGGGTCGCGAGGGTCACGCCCGATGGCGGCGTCGATCGTGCCCGACGGAGCGTCGAGGTGGCCCCACACGAGCGCGACGTAATGACGCGACACTTCGTGTTCGCTCAATGCTTCGACGAGCGCGTCGTACGCCTCGGCCGATCGGGCGACGACGAGCAACCCCGACGTGCCGACGTCGAGACGATGCACGATGCCGGGTCGCAATGGGTCACCGACCGAGGCGATCTCGGGGAATCGGGCGAGCAGGCCGTTGACCAACGTTCCGGTCGGATTGCCCGCTCCGGGGTGCACGACGATTCCAGGCGCCTTGTCGACCACGATCACGTGCTCGTCCTCGTGTACGACGACGATCCCGATCGAGGGATCGGGTCCGGGTGGTTCGTCACGCGGAATCGCCGCACGATCGACTTCGACGACTTGACCTTCGTCGAGCCGAATCTTCCCCGACCGTACGACGGCACCGTCGACACTCACCCCGCCGCGATTCACGGTCTCGGCGGCGTCGGCTCGACTGATCTCGGCGATCAATGACACGATGCGATCGAGTCGCTCCCCGGCCAGCAGCGAGGGGATCTCCTCGCTCACCCGATCAGACGTCATCGGAGCTCTCCTCGACCGCCGGTTCGTCGGCGTCGGCGGCCCGATCGGTCAACAGGAAACCGATCACCATCAGGGCTCCGCCGACGTTCACGCAGATGTCGGCGACATTGAAGATCGGGAACCACTGGAAGTCGATGAAGTCGACCACCGAGCCGTGCATGAAGCCGTCGCCCCGAAAGATTCGATCGACGATGTTGCCGACCGCGCCGCCGATGATGAGACCGGTGGACCAGCGGGCGACCCTTCCCGATTGGCGACCCAACGAGAGCAACAGCACGACCACGATGATCGTGGCGAGGATTCCGATGAGCGGACCCCAACCTTGACCCCGGCCGAAGGCCATCCCGTTGTTGTAAGCCAGGTTGAACTGAAGAGTCCAGATCACGTGATCGACATGACCGTCACCGAGATGGTCGACGGCCCAGGCCTTGGTGATCTGATCGATCACGACCGCAACTGCGGCCACGACGATCGACAATCGGGCCAAAGACAGCCGTCCGGCCCGGCTCATCGTTGTCCGATCCCGCCAACCCTCTCGGTCACGAGTTCGGTGGCCCACGGAATGAATTCCAGGCGTTCGCGTGGGATCGGCTTGGTGGAGATCAGGCTGTAGCCGTAGTCGCCGGTTTCGATCCGCGCGAGAGCTGCGTCGATCTCGATCACGGTCTGGCGGTCCTGATCGGAGAGCAACTTCGCACGCTCACGTTCGACGGCCAGCGAATCTCCTTCGCCACCGTCCTCGTCGAACTGATCGTCGCCCATGCCGGCGGCTTCGATGAGACTGTCACGCTCCTTGTCGAGCGCTTCGGCGAGACCGAGATACTGACGCCGCTTGTCTTCGAGCAGTACACGCTGCGCGCGCAGGAACGTGAGGTCGAAGTCCTTGTTGGCGATGATGCCGTCCTTGGATTTTGGCTTCTTGCCCGGGACCGGAGGCTTGACGAAGACCGGCTTGGGCGGGGCCTTCTTGACGGCTTCCTTCTTCGGAGCGGGCGCTTTCGGAGCGACTTCCTTCTTCGGCGCGACGACCTTCTTGACCGCTTCCTTCTTCGGAGGAACGACCTTGGCGGGAGCCTTCTTGGCGACCGGCTTCTTGGCCGGCACCTTCTTGGCGACCGGCTTCTTGGCGACCGGCTTCTTGGCCGGAGCCTTCTTCGCCGGGACCTTCTTGGCCGGAGCCTTCTTCGCCGGGGCCTTCTTGGCGACCGGCTTCTTGGCCGGAGCCTTCTTCGTGGGGGCCTTCTTCACCGGCTTCTTCGCCGGAGCCTTCTTGGCCGAAACCTTCTTCTTGGTCGACGTCGCCATTGCTGTTCTGCCTCGCCAATCCTGCTTCTGGGTTGCGGCAGGCTACCGCGGTGCGGTGTCCGCGGCGCGGAACCTTCAGACTGCTTTGGTCACGGAGATGAAAATGTCATCGTCGTCGATCTTGGCCGTGGGCGGGCCCGATCCCCAGGAGACCGAGGTCGACAGAGTCTCCTCGCCGATCATCGCCACGAAGGGCTGGACCTGTCGACGAATCGACTCGGCCACACCGAGCACCAAGTCGATCCGATCACTGACCTCGAGACCGGCATCCCGACGGGCCTGTTGAACCAGGCGCACGAGATCACGCGCCGTTCCTTCGGCCGCCAACTCCGGCGTGACGTTGGTGTCGAGGGTGATCATGCCCACGCCGTCCGACAACGTCGTGCTGGCCGAGCCCTCGGCGGCCACCAACTTGAGGGTGTACTCACCTTCCTGGAGTTCGATGCCACCGGCCACCACGCGACCATCGACGTGAGACCAGTCGCCCGACTTGATGGCCTTGATGACCTCTTGTGTGCGCCCGCCGAGGCGCGGACCGAGGGCGGCGGGAAGAGCCTGCAACACCATGGCCGCATCCGACTCGACCGCCGGCTTCAAATCGACCGACTTGACGTTGACTTCGTCGGCGATCACGTCGACGTAAGGCGCGAGCGCGTCCGAGCCCGGGAACGCGACCGTCACCTTGGCGAGCGGAAGGCGCACGCGAAGCGACTTGCTCTTGCGGATCGACAACGTCGCCGAACAGACGTCGCGCACGAGGTCCATCGACCGAACGAGATCGGGATCGGAGGGCAACTCGGAAGCACTCGGCCAATCGGCGAGGTGAACGCTGTCGCCTCCGGTGAGACCGCGATGGACGTGATCGGTCACCAGCGGCAGCAAGGGGGCCGCCACGCGGCAGACGACGTCGAGCACGGTGTGGAGAGTGTCGATCGCCGCCTGGTCGCCGGCCCAGAAACGGTCTCGGGAACGGCGGATGTACCAGTTGGTCAACACGTCGAGGAAGTCGCGGACCGACGCGCAGGCCGCGAAGAGGTCGTACGCATCGAGATCGGCGGTCGTCGTCTCGACGAGGTCACTCGTCTTGGCGAGGATGTACCGATCGAGCACGTTGGTCGAGTCGGTGCGGAATCGGCCGACGGTGTTCTCGGCGCCGGCGTAGAGCGCGAGAAAGTACCACGAATTCCAAAGCGGCAACAGGACCTGGCGAACCGTTTCTCGGATTCCGGCTTCGGTCACCGAGAAATCGGAACCGCGCAGAATGGCCGAGGACAGCAGGTACCAGCGCATCGCATCGGCGCCGTACTGATCGAAGACCATCATCGGATCGGGATAGTTCCGCAGGCTCTTCGACATCTTCTGGCCGTCGTCACCGAGGACGATGCCGTGACTCACGCACGTGGAGAACGCCGGTCGGTCGAACAGCGCCGTGGCCAGAACGTGCAGGGTGTAGAACCAACCGCGGGTCTGACCGATGTATTCGACGATGAAGTCGCCCGGGTAGTGGTTCTCGAACCACTCGCGGTTCTCGAACGGGTAGTGCACCTGCGCGAACGGCATCGATCCGCTCTCGAACCAGCAGTCGAGAACCTCGGTCACGCGGCGCATGGACGAGCGGCCGGTCGGGTCGTCGGGGTTGGGTCGGACGAGCTCGTCGATCGAGGGACGGTGCAGATCGGTGACCTTCACACCGAAGTCGCGCTCGAGTTCCGCGATGCTTCCGTAAACGTCGATACGCGGATAGTTCGGATCGTCACTCTTCCAGACCGGGATCGGCGAACCCCAGAATCGATTGCGGCTGATCGACCAGTCGCGCGCGTTGGCGATCCACTTACCGAACGATCCCTCTTTCAGGTGTTCGGGCACCCAGTTGATCTGCTGGTTGAGTTCGACCATGCGCGCCTTGAACTTGGTGACCTCCACGAACCACGACGAGATGGCGCGATAGACGAGCGGCTCACTGCAGCGCCAACAATGCGGATACGGGTGGTCGTACGAATCGTGGCGCACCACGACACCGGCGTCCTTCAGGTGCCGGATCACGAGCGGGTTGGCGGCAAACACGTGTTGGCCCGACCACTCCGTCACCTCAGCCGTGTACTGACCCCGACTGTCCATCGGGCAGATGGTGGGAATGCCGGCGGCCTGACACGCGATCTGGTCGTCCTCACCGAATCCGGGGGCCATGTGCACCACTCCGGTACCGTCCTCGACGGTCACGAAGTCGGCCGCCAGCACTCGGAATGCGTTCTCGGTGTCGGCGAAGTAACCGAAAAGTGGCGTGTAGCGGCGCCCGACGAGATCGGACCCACGGAGGGTCGCGACCTCCTTCGCGTCGGCGAACTCTTTCTCGTAAGCGGCCCGACGAGCCGACGCGATGATCGAGCGTTTCCCGTCGACCTCCAGAACCGAGTACTCCACGTCGGGGTTGACCGCGAGGGCGAGGTTCGAAGGCAGGGTCCAGGGCGTCGTCGTCCAGGCGAGGAGATCTTCACCGGACTCCAAGTGGAAACGAACGGTCAGCGCCGGGTCCTGCCGATCGCGATAGACGTCGTCCATGCGGGTCTCGGTGTTGCTCAACGGCGTCTCGCATCGCCAGCAGTACGCGAGCACCCGGAAGCCTTCGTAGATCAGCCCCTTGTCCCACAAGGTCCGGAACGCCCACATGACGCTCTCCATGTACGGGGTGTCGAGCGTCTTGTAGTCGTTCTCGAAGTCGACCCAGCGAGCCTGACGCGTGACGTACCGCTGCCACTCGCTCGTGTACCGAAGCACGCTCGTCCGGCAGTAGTCGTTGAACTTGTCGAGCCCATACGCGGTGATCTCCGGATGACCCGAGATACCGAGCTGCTTCTCCGCCTCGACCTCGGCCGGCATGCCGTGGCAGTCCCAGCCGAACCGGCGTTCCACGTGGCGACCGCGCATCGTCTGAAAGCGCGGCACCGCGTCCTTCACGAAGCCGGTCAGCAGGTGGCCGTAGTGCGGAAGCCCGTTGGCGAACGGGGGGCCGTCGTAGAAGACGAACTCGTTGTCACCCGTCGAACCGGCCGGACGGGCTTCGACGGAACGTTCGAAGGAACGATCGGTCGCCCAGTTGGCCAGCACCTCGGCCTCGATGGCCGGGAACGATGGCTGTGCCTCGACGGCGGGATAGCGACGACTCGACATAGTGCCTGCGCAGGCTACCGAGGTCGGCTGATCAGATCAGACGGGTGAGGATGCTGAGGAGCAAGATGGCGACGATCGGCGAGATGTCGAGTCCACCGAACGACGGCAGCGCCCGACGAATCGGACCCAGAACGGGTTCGGTGATCCGCACGACGACATCCATGACCGAACGGGCCGCCGAACTGTTGAGCGGGAACCACGACATCACGACACGGATGAAGAGAGCCAACTGAAAAAGGTTCAGCAGGACGGCGACGACGTACACGTGTGAGCCCTCGGTCGACGATCAGTAGTCGGCCGCCGGACGCGCCGCCGGCTTCAAGAGGTACACACCTTTGGCGACCTTTTCGATCTTGCCGTGGAGCCCGTAGCAAAGACCGCTCGAGAAATCGACCATGCGACGAGCAACCTCGGCGTCGCAGCCCTCGGTGTTGAGAATGACCGGATGGCCGTCGCGGAATCGATTGGCCACTTCTTGGATGTCGTTGAAACGAATGGCCTTCACCGTGTACGGCTCACCTTGCGCCGCCGGACCGCCGATCGTGCGAACGGTCGAACCGGTTCGACCCGACATCGGTCGGGGCTGCACCGACGAATCGTCGACGCCGTAACGACGAGCCGGAGGGACGGGATCGGTGTCGCGCGGAGTCACCTGACGGGCGACCGGACGTGAGAAGTCGTCGACATCGGTACGACGGGGATCTCCGCCGCGGGCCAGACCTCCCGAACGATCGACGACTTCACCATCGTCGTAGTCGTCGTACGCGTCGTCTTCTCCGAGACCCAAGTACTCCATGGCACGCTTGAAAATCGACATGGTGACGGGAGCGTAGTACGGGGGATCAGGCGGCGGGTGGACGGTCCCCGAAGATCGCCGATCCCACCCGCACCATCGTCGAGCCAGCATCGAGGGCGATGTCGAGATCGGCGCTCATACCCATCGAGAGTTCGGGCAAACCGAGGTTCGAGGCCATGCGGGCGACCGTTTCGAAAGCGAGGCGCGTACGGGCGGGATCACCGTCGGTCGGACCCACCGTCATGAGACCGATCGGCTGCAAACCGGCGGCCGCCGCCCGAGTCACGAGACCCTCCGCATCCGCCGGTCGGCACCCACCCTTGTCGTCCTCTCCGGTGGCATTGACCTGAATCAGGACCCGGGCCGATGGCACACGTCGCGCGATCTCGTCCACGAGTCCGCTTCGATCGACCGTGTGCCAGCAATCGACGAGGGACGAGACCGAGCGAACCTTGTTCGACTGCAGACGTCCGATGAAATGGATCGTCGGACGTTCGACTTCCACCGGATAGTCGGCCAACTTGGCGATCAGCTCCTGGGCGTAGTTCTCCCCCACATCGACACAACCGGCCCGTGCCGCGGCCACCATGGCCTCGACACCGAATCCCTTCGTCACCGCGATGAGGCGTACGCCGCGCCGTCCGTGACTCTCGATCCGATCGCGAATGCTCCGAATGCGCTCGGCGACGAGATCGTCGTTGATCATGAAAGCGAACCTACTCGTCGATCACGATCGCCATCACCTGGCGGCCGTGATCTCCGCGACGATGCGAGAAATGCAAGTCCGGTCGGCACTTGGTGCACGACTCGACTTCCGTCACCCGATCCACGCCATGACGACCGAGAATCGTTCGGGCGACCGCACTGATGTGCAGGGCCGGTCGACCAGCGGCGTCGAGTCCACGAGCCGAGGGGCCGAATCGCTCGACCATCGAATTCAGATCGTCGCGGCCGAATTCGTTGCAGCACGCCCGGATGTGCGGGCCGATCACACTGCACACCGGCCGGTCGTCGTGCGCGGCGAAAACGCCCAACAACGACTCCAGTACGCCGGCGCGCAGACCACGCCAACCGGCGTGGGCGATTCCGACGCCCCGCTCACCGATCACCGCGATCGGCGCGCAGTCCCCGACCCAGACTCCGATGGCCGCTCGTTTGGCCGATGTGTAGAGCGCGTCGCCCGCCCCACCGTCGTGCTGCCCGGGACGTTCGACGACCACCGTGTCGGTGCCGTGCTCCTCGGTCAACATGGTCCAGTCGACGTCGAGGATTCGACGCCGCATGGCGACATCGACCGGTTCAGGTCGGAAGTCGCCGTCGACTCGATGACCGATGGCGATCGTCGATGCGATTCCGACGGGGGCGGCGACATAAGCCGCCATTGGTTACTTCAGGAACGAGGGGACGTCGAAGTCGTCGTCGCCATCGTCGCCGAGCGACAACGGATCACCGGCGAAGATGTCCTTGGCCGGTGCGCTGCGGGTCGACTGATCCTTCGGAGCCGACCGGCCGGCCGGACGAGCCGAAGGCTTGACCTGCGGGGCTCCGTCCCAACGATCGAATCCGGCGGCGATCACGGTGACCTTCACTTCGTCACCCATGTCGTCGTTGATCACGGTGCCGAAGATGATGTTGGCGTCCTGGTGCGCGATGCCGTGGATGATCTCGGCGGCTTCGTTCATCTCCATGAGAGTCATGGTGGACGGTCCGGTCACGTTCAACAGGACGGCGCGAGCGCCTTCGATCGAGGCTTCGAGGAGATTGCTCGACAAAGCCTTCAGAGCCGCATCGCGTGCCCGACTGTCTCCACTGGCCGTACCGATTCCCATCAGCGCCGAACCGGCGTTCTGCAGGGTTGCCTTGACGTCGGCGAAGTCGGTGTTGATGAGTCCCGGGTTGGTGATGAGATCACTGATACCCGACACGCCGCTGTAGAGGACTTCGTCGGCCTTGCTGAAAGCTTCCATCACGGTGTCGCGGGCGTCGACCACCGAGAGCAGTCGATCGTTCGGAACCACGATGAGGGTGTCGACCTTCTCCTTCAACTTCGCGATACCCGAGTCGGCCTGAACCGCACGACGGCGGCCCTCGAACGAGAACGGACGCGTCACCACACCGATGGTGAGGGCGTTGAGACTCTTGGCGACTTCGGCGACGATCGGCGCCGCGCCGGTTCCGGTGCCGCCACCTTCGCCGGCGGCGATGAACACCATGTCGGCACCCTTCAGCGCGTCCTCGATGTCCTCACGGTGGGCTTCGGCTGCTTGCCGACCGACTTCCGGATCACTTCCGGCACCGAGGCCGCGGGTCAGGTCGCGTCCGATGTCGAGTTTCATCTCGGCATCGGAGGTCATGAGAGCCTGGATGTCGGTGTTGATCGCGATGAACTCGACTCCACGGAGGTTGCGCTCGATCATCCGATTGACCGCGTTGACTCCACCACCGCCGACGCCGACCACCTTGATCTGACAGATGTAGTTGTTGTGGCTACCAGCCATCGGGTTCCTCCGAATCTGGATTCCGGCACGCCGGAAAACTGGGCGGGCGAACGAGGGTTCAACCGACCCGATTTCCCGACATTCTCTCAGGTCAGGGGTTTGGGTGGGGGGATACCCCGCTCAGCGGACACTCGCCTCACCGCTCGAGACATCGATCACCGAGTAGCGGGCCGACCCCTCCCGCTTGATGGCGTTGACCAGCGCCACGAGCTTCTCCTGGAACCCCTCGGGCCGACCGAAAAGGACGTCCACCTCATCGGTGAGGGCCAATGAAACTTCGCCGTCGGGGGTCACCGCCGCCGTCACGAGGCGGACTCGAAGATCCCGCGGCAGGGCGTTGATGAGTTGCGCGGCTCCGAGGAACGGCTGACCCACGAGGTCGCCCGCCGAGAGGTTGGGACCCGTTCCCCCGATGAAGGGGTAGTCGACGAGGTCGCCTTCGATCACGTCGAGCACCCGACCGTCGAGATCGATCACCCGATTGAAGCCGTCGACGGCGCGGTAGAAACCGATCGGCTGACGCTCGACGATCTCGATGTGGACCTGCGACGGAAGGTGCATCGACACCCGTGCCTTCTCCACCCAGGGAATCGCTTCGAGGGATTCGGCCGCACCCTGTAAGTCGGCGGTCAGGATCGGGTCACCCTTGAGCGAGGCCACGACCTCACCGACCCGCTCGGGGTCGGCGTACACCACACCTTCCAATGTCACTTTGCGCACCGACAGGATCGGGCTCGTGAGGAGAAGCAGCACGACGAGGACCGCCACGACCGCCGAGCCGGCCACGATCAACCACCACAACCGTCGTCGTCCCTCCTGGCGTCGTACGGCGAGTCGTCGCTGACGAAAGCGCGCCTCGCCCGACAACTTCGCCGGCGCCTCGGTGTCGTCCTTGATGACCACGCGACGCCGCTCACCGCGCGGTGAACTCACCGCTGGATCGTCACGGCGGTTGGCGGTTCGCGCCTTCGTCGCCGCTTCCTCGGTCGCTTTGGTCCGGGCCCGACCGGCTTCGACTTGCCTGGCTTCGACTCGCCTGGCTTCTCCTTCGGCCCGGCGTTCGTCGCGCCGTTCGATCTCCGCCTGCCGGAGCTCGGCGGCCTCCTCCGGATCGCGAGTGACCCGACGACGCAGACGCGACCAGCGACCGGTCGGATCGCCATCGACCTCCGGCGCAGTTGCTGTTCGATTCGCCACCGATTCGTCGACGATGTGGACGCGTCCCGAACCGTCGAAAGCGGCCGCGAGTTCGGCTTCGATGTCCGCGTCGACGAGACCCTCGGTCGGTTCCTCGACCGGAATCTCGAAGTTGCCCTGGTCGTCGCGTTCGGTCACGACTCGTCCTCCGCGAATCCGACCAGCCGGACTTCGCTGCGCAGATCGAATCCGGTGGCTGACTGCACGACGTCGTGAACGTGCGTCATCACGGCCCGGACATCGGCGGCCCGACCGTTCTCGTCGGCCTGGATGAAGTTCGCGTGCTTCGTCGACACCTCGGCCGTTCCGATACGAAATCCCCGTAATCCGACTCGGTCGATCAATTCGCCGGCCGACACTTCGCCGGGAACGGGGTTCACGAACACCGAGCCGGCATTCTGACCGCCCGGCTGATTCTCCCGTCGCCACCGAACGATTTCGTCGATGGCCGCCAACGACTCGCTCGCCGATCCGCGCGTCAACCCGAGTCGGGCACTCACCACCACGTCGGTGTCGTGCAGATTCGATCCACGGAATCGCAGTCCGAGTTCCGACGCCGATCGGGTCGTGGCCCAACCGGTCGTCAGATCGAAGATCTCCACGTCGACGAGGCTCGCCGCGATGTCGGACCCATGACCTCCGGCGTTCATGCGGACCGCGCCACCGACCGATCCCGGCACACCGACCGCCCACTCGAAACCCGTGAGTCCGGCGTGCGCCGTGCGCCGTGCCACGATCGGAAGGAGCGCACCGGCGCCGACGGTTACGTACTCGGTTGCGGATTCGTTCCCGGGAATCTCGATCGACTCCCCCATCGCTCCCCAGCGGATCACCACACCGTCGAAGCCCGCATCGGACACGAGAAGGTTGCTGCCACGACCGAGCACCAGCACGGAGACCGACCGATCCGCGAGGCACGCATGCACCTTGGCCAGATCGTCCGATCCGTCGACCGTGACCACGACCGCGGCCCGACCACCGACGCGATAGGTCGTGTAGTTGCTCATGCGGACGTCTCGTTCGACGCGCGAACCGAGTGCCGCCTCGAGTTTGGTGAGGACGTCAGCTTCCATGACGAAGGGCGAGGATTTCTCGGGGCAGGGTCTCGATGTCCCCACACCCCATCGAGATGCACACGTCGCCGGGTTCGACCAATGCATCGACCGCCCCGGCCAGATCGCTGCGCCGAGGCACCCATCGCACTTCTGCACGGGGATGGCGCCGGCGAATGGCGTCGACCACCAACTCCCCCGTTACCCCTTCGATCGGTCGGGTGCCGGACGAGTAGATGTCGGTGACGATCACGAGATCGGCGTCCACGAAGGAGTCCGCGTACTCCTCGCTCATGACCGCCATGCGATTGAACCGATTCGGTTGGAACACCGCGACGACACGGCTCCATTCATCACGTGCCGCGGCGAGAACCGCGGCGATCTCCCGCGGCAGATGGGCGTAGTCGTCGACGAACGTCGCCCCGTCCGCCGATCCGATCACGTCGAATCGGCGACCCACCCCGGCGAAGTGCTCGATCGACTCGATGGCCCGATCGATGTCGACCCCGGTCGCCGAAGCGAGAGCGAGAGCACCGGTGGTGTTGGACACGTTGTGGAGGCCGCGCAACGGAATCGACACCGTGCGCGAACCGAACGTGGCGCCGTGCACTCGGAAAGTGGTTCGTCCGGATCCGGCGGACACATCGCTCCAGACGACGTCGGCGTCGACGTCGGCGTCGGCGTCGGCGGTGCCGTAGGTGGTGCTCGTGGGCCGAGCGATCCGACGGAGAACCGGATCGTCGGCGCATAGCACCGTCGGCCCCCGAACACCGGCCACGAACTCGGAGAACGACGAAGCGATGTTCTCGAAGGTCTCGAAATGATCGAGATGGTCCACGTCCACGTTGGTCACGATGGCCGCGTCGAGCGGAAGCAACAGATGAGTCCCATCACTCTCGTCGGCCTCGACCACGAGTCGATCCGAACCCGTCCAAGCCGCGCCGGATCCGACGTCGCGCACATCGCCACCGATGATGAAACTCACGTCGGTGCCACTCGATGAATACATCGCCCGAAGTAGCGAAGACGTCGTGGTCTTGCCGTGGGTTCCGGCCACACCCACCGCCGACGCGCGGGCGCAGATGGAGGCGAGCATCTCGGCTCTCGTCAGAACCAGAAGTCCGGCCGACCGGGCCGCCACCAATTCGATGTTGTCGCGCGGAATCGCCGACGAGAACGTGACGGCCTCGCGATCAGCCACGAGTCGGGCGTCGTGACCGATCACGACCCGTACTCCGGCTTCGCGAACCCCGCGCAGCACCTCCGTCTCCCGGATGTCCGAACCGGTGACGTCGTGACCCATCTGGGCGAGCACGATGGCGATCGCACTCATGCCGGGTCCACCCACACCCACCACGTGCAGGCGTCGGCGAGACCCGGAACCGAGATCGATGGTCACTTGGTCTCGACTCCGAGGGCGACGTCGAGCACCAGACGCGCCACTGCACCCCGACGGTTGAGATCTCCGAGCGCGTGCGCGCGCTCACCGAGCGAATGCCGCCGGACCGGATCGCGCCGAAGTTCGTCCATGACCCGCGCGAGCGAGTCGGGTCCGGCTTGGTCGGCGACCAGAACCGCGGCACCTTCATCGGCCAACCAGGCGACGTTGGCCGTCTGGTGGTCGTCGGCCGCGCCCGACCACGGAGCGAGGATCGCCGGCACACCCGTGACCGCCACCTCGGCGACGGTTCCGGCACCACCTCGGGCCACGAGCAGATCGGCCGCGGCGTACACCGATGCCATGTCGGGTTCGTAGCCCACGACGTCGTATCCAATGCGACGATCCGCGTCGCTCAGCAGAGAACTCATCGATGTGCGGACTCCGTCCACGAACCGCTCGCCGGCGACGTGTCGGACATGGATCCCGGGATCACTCGAGAATTCTCCCACGAAGGCGCGCACCGCATCGTTCAACGCCCCCGAACCGAGTGACCCGCCCATCACGGCCACGAAGAAACTCTCGCGAGGTACTCCCAATCGATCGCGGGCCCGGTCGCGATCGCGGTCGCGGTCGACGAGACGAATCGCCCGCCGGACCGGAGCACCGGTGTGCACGGCCCGGGGAAGCGTCGAGTCGGGGAACGCCACCGCGCATCGCGTCGCCCAACGTGCCGAGATCTCGCTCGATCGCCCCGGTCGTCGGTCGTAACTCACGACGACGATGGGAACTCCGAGCGAACGGGCGGCCAACACTGCGGGCAGGGATGCATAGCCACCGACGCTCACCACCACATCGGCTCGGAAATCGCGCAGGAGCGTGCGGGCGCGGCGACGCGCCCGCACCAGACGCGGCAGGAAGCCCAGATTGCGGAGAACGTTCTTCGGAGAGAACGAGCGTTGGAGTCCGGTGACGTCGAGTGTCTCGAGGCGCAAGCCAGATTCCGGCACGAGTCGATTCTCGATACCACGCGTGGCACCGACGTACAGGATGTCGTTCGTCGGAACACCGAGGTCGACGAGGGACTCGGCGATCGCGAGGGCTGGCAGTACATGGCCGGACGTGCCTCCGCCCGCCAGCACGACCCGCGAGGTCATCGTGGGCGACGGGCGACGTTCATCAGCAGACCGGCCGCCGCCATGGAGACGACGAGCGAACTTCCACCAAACGAGATGAACGGCAAGGTCAGACCCGTCACGGGCATGATGCCTAGCACACCTCCGATGTTGATCGCCGTCTGCACCAACAGCCAGCAACCGATGCCGGCGGCCAGTAGGTAACCGAACCGCTCACGACAACTGATCGCCACTTGGAACGCGAAGTAGATCAGGAATGCGAAGAGTGTCAGCACACCGATCACCCCGAGCAGACCCATCTCCTCGGCGAGAATCGAGAAGATGAAGTCGCTGTGGGCCAGCGGCACGTATCCCCA
>Ga0129333_10000487_pt1 | contig 32590 bp, 41 predicted proteins | sample CPB6_08_DNA_FD_94474 | JGI IMG/M metagenome (GOLD analysis project Ga0129333, IMG submission 94474) | Freshwater to marine salinity gradient microbial communities from Chesapeake Bay, USA - CPBay_Sum_0.6_0.8_DNA | ecosystem: Environmental > Aquatic > Marine > Coastal | place: USA: Chesapeake... | reverse complement strand
GACTGGACCCACAGGCGCGACAGGACCGCAGGGTGATACGGGTCAAGCGGGGCCGCAGGGACCCACAGGCGGAACGGGGCCTACCGGACCCACTGGTACTTTTGGGCCTACCGGACCCACCGGAAATACAGGGCCTACAGGACCAACCGGACCTACCGGTGCAACGGGTCCTCAAGGTGATATTGGCCCAACTGGATCGCAGGGTGCAGCAGGAACGCCGGGTTCTGGCATTCAATATCTTGGCACCGTTGCTGATTCTGCCAATCTTCCCGGCTATCCGTCTTCATATACGGGTGATCAGGGTGATGCTTACGTTACGTTAGATGATGAGCATCTCTGGGTTTGGAACGGATCAACTTGGGTTGATAACGGTCCTATTTTCTTCCAAGGCCCCACTGGGCCAACTGGTCCGACTGGTCCCACCGGGCCTACCGGTCCAACAGGTCCTACTGGACCTACTGGCCCAACGGGCGACATTGGTCCAACGGGACCTACTGGTCCAACTGGTCCCACAGGCCCTCAAGGTGACGCATCGACGGTTCCGGGTCCGACAGGTCCGACTGGTCCAACTGGGCCTACCGGCCCAACCGGCGCGCAAGGCACATCATCAAATCTGTTCCTGTATCGCGCCAATACAGGTGCTACCAGCGGATATCCGGGTGATGGAGACATCATTTGGAATAATTCCACACAGACAAGCGCCACCAGTATTTCTGTCAGTCATCTGACTGACAATAATATTGATGTCGATATTTTCTTGGCGCTGCTGACACAGACTGAACAGATTGTAATTCAGAGTCAAACTTCTAGTGGCGACAACCAAGTTTGGCAGATTAGCGGAACTCCGACCGTTACCAATCCCGGTACTTCTACGGCTTACTGGTCATATCCAGTCACGCTTGTATCGTCTGCGGGTGCGGGTACATCAGGATTTTCCAATACTGCTGCTTTGTTCTTGGCTTTGGTAAACGGCGTTACAGGGCCAACTGGATCGCAGGGTCCCACTGGTCCTACAGGCCCGACAGGTCCTCAAGGTGATGCTTCTACCGTGCCGGGGCCGACCGGGCCTACTGGTCCCACCGGCCCACAGGGCATTCAGGGTATTGATGGCCCCACAGGCCCCACAGGCCCTACAGGCCCTACAGGTCCTACCGGAACTGCGGGTGCAGCTGGTGCAACCGGTCCAACTGGCCCAACTGGCCCCACGGGGCCGACTGGCGCTGTTGCTTACAACACCCCGCCAAATGCGCAGACGGCGGCTTATATTTTGACTGGCGGGGATGTTGGTAAGTACATCAATATCACGACTGGTGGCGTGACAGTGCCAAACGGCGTGTTCTCATCTGGTGATGTAATCAGCATCTACAACAATAGTGCTGCCAACCAAACTATAACGCAGGCTACATCTGTGACGATGTATCTTGTTGGCACGGCAACAACTGGCAACAGAACACTTGCTCAACGTGGTGTCGCAACTATCTTGTGCGTGGCAGCTAACACCTTTGTCTGCACAGGTGGGGGTATTACCTGATGTCTATCTACAACATGCTTCTTGGTGGTCCGGGCTTTAGCGCGTTCCCGCTTACTGCAAGCTATCTTGTTGTGGCTGGCGGCGGTGGTGGCGGTTCTGCTAAAATTGGTGGTGGTGGTTGCGGTGGTGGCGGCGCAGGCGGTTATCGCACAGGTAATTATACATTCAACAACAACGATACTGTTGCTGTTTATGTTGGCTACCTTGGCCGTGGAATGAACTCCACAAATACTGAGACAAACCCAAAAGGAAGCCCCGGAGGCGATTCTTGGCTTGGAACCATTCAGTCTATTGGCGGGGGTATTGGTGGAGCTGGTAGTGGTAAAAGAGCTGCATCAGGTGGCGGCTCTGGCGGTGGTGCAAATGTCAATTCTGGGAATGCTGGAGCAGGCACGACTGGTCAAGGAACTTCTGGGGGTGGTGGATATACTACCAACTTATATTTTTCTGGCGGCGGCGGTGGGGGAGCTAGTGCTGGCGGTTCAGCAGTAACAACAAACACGATTGTTCAATCAGGCGGCAATGGAACTGCTTCATCAATTTCGGGGTCATCTGTAACTTATGCTGGCGGTGGTGGAGCTGGTGTTGGTCAGTATAATCAAACAGCTCCGTCCGCATCCGGAGGTGGCAGTGGTGGAGGTGGCGCTGGTGGTTGGGGTAACACCGACGCAAACATCAAAGGATCAGATGCTACCGGATATGGTTCTGGCGGCGGTGGTGGTGCAACCAGAGGCCCAAATACTGCTTATGGTGATGGTGGTAATGGTTCTGCTGGTATTGTGGTTGTCAGTTATGCCGGTAGCCAAGTTCTATATGGCGGAACTGTCACATCATCTGGCGGCAATACGATCCATACATTTACATCAGGCGGAATCCTGACAACCTTTCCCCAAACATCTACTGTATCCGTTGATCAACTTGTTGTTGCTGGTGGTGGCGGCGCAAATATCTGCGGTGGCGGCGCTGGTGGGTTTAGGACATCAACAGTAAACGCAGTAATCGGGGCTACTTATATTGTTACTGTTGGCGCTGGCGGTGCTGTTGAGGCACAAGGGTCTGACAGTTTTGGCATCAACATTTTTTCCGTTGGAGGAGGCGCATTAGCTGCTGCTGAAAAACCCAGATATGGCGGGTCAGGTCCCGGTAATGTGTCTGGCAATTCTAATGTTTATAGGTATCCCGGTATTGATGGACAAGGAAGTGCGGGCGGTTCTGGATATAACAATTCCAGCAAAAATGTTATTGCTTTTGCGGGCGGCGGTGGCGGCGGTGCTGGCGCTGTTGGTGCTTCTACTAATTCTGCTAATGCTGGTGGCAATGGTGGCAATGGCACAGCTTCATCAATTTCGGGATCATCTGTTACCTATGCCGGAGGCGGCGGAAGTATCGGCGCAAGTGGTAACAATCTTACTGTCGGCGGCACAGGTGGTACTGGTGGTGGCGGTAATGCGGCTGGATCAAATCTGGCTAATTCAACGGCAGGCGGCGTAAACACTGGTGGGGGTGGTGGTGGTGGTTCTGGCTCAAATCCGGCTGCGTCTCCCGGTGGTTCTGGTGTTGTTATTTTCAGCTATGCCAATAGCAATCCCTTGGCGACTACCACTGGATCGCCTACATACACGGACACTGGCGGTAAACACGTTTATAAGTTTACTGGTAGTGGCACCATCAAGTTCAACTAAGGTGAGACATGGCACACTTTGCTCAACTTGATGAAAACAACAATATCTTGGCCGTGATTGTCATCAACAATCAGACCATTGACGATTTGCCATTCCCAGAGAGTGAGCCTGTAGGTATTTCATATTGTCATCAGCTTTATGGGCCAAATACTATTTGGCTTCAAACAAGTTATCATGGAAACTTCAGATATATTTATGCCCCTGTAGGTGGCGTTTATTTGCCTGAATATGATGTATTTGCTTATCCTCCACCAGCTCCAAATTGGATTTACAACCCCGTGACCCATGAGTGGGACCCCCCGCCAGAACCTCCTGTGGAGTAATCGACAATGAAATCTATTGTTGCTTTTTCCGGCGGCTTGGACAGCATCTATATGCTGTGGAAGGAGCTGATTGAAACTCCAAATGAGATAACTGCGGTTTATTTTATAACTCCGCCAATTGTTGAGGCAATTAAAGCCAAACATAAGCTACAAGCGTTCACAAATTATGGATTGTCTGAAGCTCTTGCTCTTAAAATGCAAAGTTTGGCTGCTACTATTCAGTCAAAAACACGACCGTTTGATATGGCTGTTGTGCCGTATGACATGTCAAAGATTGTTCGGTCAGATACAGGCAGCAATCACGCTGCTGTTTTGCGGGTCAAGTGGGCAGTTGATCGCATCAATGCTGGCTTGGCTGATCGGTTTGTTTCTGGTCACTGCCGCGATAATGATGGCTTTAGCGCAAAAGCGCATACCACGCAGCAGCCAGCAACGGCTTCATCTCTTTCTATGGATGCGTTTAAGAAATACGCTACCCGTGGAGAATATGCCCTGCCATTGCAGGACATGAACTACACCATCGCAAATGCTTATGCAGAGCTGCCGCAAGAGTTGGTTGACATCAACCTTTCTTGCGAGTCCGCCGCATTTCAAGAACCCTGCGGCCTATGCTACAAGTGTCGTATGCACCAGCTTGCCAAGGATAAATTGGCTTCTGGCATGACCCCAGAGCAATTCTTTGCCTACACTGTGTCAAAGAATGAACTGCCAAATGGTATGTGGCGCAGTCAAAAGGTTTGGATTGCCGAAGAAATCCCTGATTATGTTCCTGAAACAGATCAGGATTGGCCGATGCCAACTTGGGCAACATCCTACAAAGTACCGGAGTAACTATGAGACTTGTCGCATGGGGGGTGGCGCTGTTTGCCATGATTGGCGCAGCGTCAGCGACAGAACTCAAAATTATAGTCCACACGGCAACGGGTGGGCATTACATTCATGCCAACATACTAGCCAAGCATCTTGGCAAGTATCTGCCTGATACGAAGATCATACTTCAGCCCATGCCGGGTGCGTCTGGCGCGGTTGCTCTTAACTACATAGCCAACGTAGCAAAGAAGGATGGGTCAGAAATCTCAACGGCTCATTCCCGTGCCATACTGTCTGGTTTATTCAAAAGCAAGGATGCCAAATACGACATCAGCAAGCTTGAATGGCTTGGCTCGGCGCTTGATGGTCGGCGTGAACCATTTGTAATGATGGTGCGGCAGGATCGTCAGAAGCTCATTGGTGGCTCTGATGCCAGCGTGGAAATCAATCAGTTCCGCATCATAAAACGCCTGACAGGATGGGAATTTGACGAAGTGACAGGCTACAAGGACGCACCAGATGTGAAGCTGGCGTTTGATCGTGGCGAGGTTACGGCAGTAGTCCGCAGCTTGGATGGCATTCGGTTTGCGGCACCTGATTGGCTGAAGGACCCTAATGTTAGGCCCATCCTTCAGTTTGGCAACGGTCGCAATCGTCACTCGTCTATGCCGGATGTGCCAACGCTTGAGGAGCTGGCCGATCAAAACGCAGACCTATCTGTTTTGCGGCTATTTGAAGCTTACACGATCTTGGCTCGTCCTTTTGTGGCACCTCCCGGTACTGATCCTAAGAGACTTGCAGAGCTAAGAACTGCATTCTGGTCGGTCTTTGGCGATGCTGAATACAGAGCTGAAGTTGCTAAATTTGGCGTTCAAGTATCGCCAATAGATTGGGAAGAATGTCATCAGATCATCCGGCAAATCATGTCGGCATCTGATGCGACTGTTCAGAAGCTACAAGGCTTCTAAGGGGGAACCATGAGTGAACGGCTAAAGATTTGCGTTTACGCAATCAGTAAAAATGAGGCACACTTTGTTCAGCGGTTCTGTGAATCCGCCAAGGATGCAGACCTGATCCTTATTGCTGACACGGGGTCCGACGATGGCCTGCCTGAAGAAGCTGTCAAACATGGTGCTACCGTTCATCATATCTGCATCACTCCATGGCGGTTTGATCTGGCTCGTAATGCCGCTTTAGCCCTCATCCCGCGTGACTTTGATGTCTGCGTGAGCTTGGACATTGATGAGCTGCTTCAGCCCGGATGGCGAGAAGAGATTGAGCGTGTATGGACGAAGGGCAAGACCACCCGGCTACGCTACATGTTTGATTGGGGCTGCGGCATTCAGTTCTATTATGAAAAGATTCATGCCCGCCATGGCTATATGTGGCATCACCCATGCCATGAGTATCCCCGGCCAGATGGGCGTATCGTCGAAAGTTACGCCCAGACAGAAATGCTGTTAGCCGTCCATAAGCCTGACCCGACCAAGAGCCGTGGGCAGTACATGGACCTTCTTGAGCTGTCTGTGAAAGAAGACCCGGATTGCCCGCGCAATGCTTTCTACTTTGCCCGTGAGCTGTCGTTTCACGCTCGGTGGCAGGAGAGCATCGACGCCTGCAATCGGTATCTAGCCCTGCCCGGAGCCACTTGGGAGAACGAACGGTGCTATGCCTACCGCGTCATGGGCCGGTGCTACTCAGAACTTGGCAATACTCGGCAGGCTGAGAAGGCATTCCATATGGCCGCTGGCGAGGCTCCCAACACCCGTGAGCCGTGGTGTGAGCTTGCCATGCTTATGTATCGGCAGCATCGCTGGGAAGAATGTTTTGCCTTTGCGACCAGAGCCTTGAAAATTACAGACCGGGCTGCCGTCTATACCTGTGACCCGGCAGTTTGGGGTCATCAGCCACATGACTTAGCGGCAATTTCAGCTTATTATCTGGGGCTGCTGGATAAAGCCAAAGAGCAAGCTGAACTGGCTATTGAAAAGACGCCGGAGGATCAGCGGCTTTGGTCGAATCTGGTCCTCATTGAAGATGCCATCAGGGGCAGAAACAAACAGGCGGCGTGACATGGACGGGCAGACACTCATCAATGCGGCTTTTGGCATCATATTGGCTGGTGGTGGGTGGTTCGCCCGTGAAATTTGGGGAGCTGTCAAAGAGCTTAGGAACGACATCCATAAGCTGGAGGTTGATTTGCCCAGCAATTATATCCGCCGGGACGAGTTCCAAGAAGGCATTAAGGAGTTAAAAGACATCTGCCGTCAGATTTTTGATAAGGTGGACAGCCTAGAAAAGCGCAAGGCTGACAAGAATGGACTATGACAACATCACCAAACCTATAGCTGTTGTAACCGCCGTAATGAGTGCGGTTGGCGGTGGCTATGCGTTGGTCGATAAGTTCGGGTGGATGAAGAAAGACATCCTGAAGTGGGATGCGGAACATTTTCAAATATCAAATGGTCCAGCGCATGAGCCTTTCCGGGTGATCGTAGCTCGACAGAAAATCAGAGACGACTGTTTAGTTGAAGACTTCACCTTAGAGGTCAGGGATGCCAACTATATTGTTCACCGTGCAACGCCTTCTGTGGTCAAGTTTTCCGGGCCAGCCAGTCACAACGTGGATAAGCTTGGCTACACAATGACGATTGAATCGCCTGAAAAGGTTGCTGCCGGGGAGGCTAAACTTCTAGCACGGATCAGTTATAAATGCCCGGAGGGGAATGTCATCATTTCCTATCCAGACCATAAAAACCTGACATTCAGAGTGGAGGCTAAGTGATGGACCTTCTTAAAGCATTCGGCCCGCTGCTGGGTCAGGTAGCTCCTACACTTGCCACTGCCCTTGGCGGTCCTCTGGCGGGGATGGCGGTTAAGACCCTTTCCAATGTGCTTTTGGGCCATGAAACCGGCACTGAAGACGATGTGAAGGCGGCACTGGAAAATGCCTCGCCAGAGACATTAGCCCAGCTCAAGCAAATTGACGCCGAATTTAAGATTCGGATGAAAGAACTAGACATTGATCTTGAGCGGATCGCGGCAAATGATCGTGACAGCGCCAGAAAGATGCAGACAGCTACCCAAGACTGGGTCCCTCGTATGCTGGCCCTTCTCATCACGGTCGGATTCTTTGGCATTCTAGTATGGATGCTGATGAAAGGGATGCCCCAGACCGGGACAGAAGCCCTCCTGATGATGCTCGGTGCCCTTGGCACGGCTTGGACGGGCGTAATCAACTTCTATTACGGCTCCAGCGCCGGGTCTAAGGAGAAGAACAACCTCCTTGCCACAAAGGATAAGTGACATGGCAAAAGAGAATTGGGACAAATGTTTTGAAATGGTCCTGAAGCATGAGGGGGGCTTTGTAAATCATCCAAAAGACCCCGGCGGCATGACGAACCTCGGCGTGACCAAGCGGGCATGGGAGGAGTATGTCGGCCATGAAGTGGACGAAGCGACCATGCGCGGTCTTACCCCGGAGATCGTCAAGCCGTTCTACAAATCCCGTTATTGGGATCGCATTAAGGCTGACGATCTGCCTTCTGGTGTGGACTATGCTGCTTATGATCTTGCTGTAAATAGCGGGGTCGGACGGGCTGCCAAGTATCTCCAGTCAATTGCTGGCGTACCCTCTGATGGCATTATCGGCCCTAAATCATTGGCTGCTATCAAGGATTGTCCGCCTGATGAGATGGTTGATGCCATGTGCGGTATGCGCCTTGAGTTCTTAAAAGCTCTGCCAACTTGGGATACCTTTGGCAAGGGCTGGGGACGCCGCGTGGCAGAGGTTGAAGAAAAAGCTGCTGAGATGGCAAAGAACGCTTAAAGGTGGTAAAACAAGGGGGTAACGGAGCTTCCCCATGACGACAGGGCTGTCATATGACGGATCGGTAGCTGGCACGAACAGCTATGTCACGCAGATTGCCACCATGGCAGTGGTGTCTGAGACGGACCCGGCTTATTTGACGATTTTGCCGCAGATGATCACCTATGCGGAAAATCGTATGTACCGTGATCTGGACTTCTTGTTCACTTCAATCGCAACAACCGCATATGGGCTGACTACCGGCAACCGTCAGCTTGCCGTCCCGTCAGGCACATTTGTTGTACCGGAGCAAATCAATGTCCTTGTCGGATCGTCTAACCCTGATTTGGCAACACGCACTCCACTCCTGCCAACGACTAAAGAATTTCTTGATGCGGTGTATGGGTCGGGGGCAGTAGCCAATCGGGGCGTTCCAAAGTATTTCTGTCCGTTTGATGACTATACCTTCTTGGTAGGTCCATACCCGGATCAGAGCTACACTTGCGAAATCGTGGGAACTTATCGTCCTGATAGTTTATCTGCGACGAACACTACGACTTTCATCAGTTTGTATATGCCTGACCTTTTCATCATGGCATCTATGATCTACATCAGCGCCTATCAGCGCAACTTTGGCCGCGCCAATGATGATCCGCAAATGGCTGTGACGTATGAGAGCCAGTATCAGGCGCTTCTGAAGTCGGCCATGATGGAAGAAAACCGCAAGAAGTTCGAAGCTGCGGCTTGGTCGTCGCAGTCGCCGTCTGTCGTTGCCACGCCGACGAGGTAATCAATGCCGCATCAGAGCCTCAAGCTTCTTCCCGGCGTTGATCAAAATAAAACGCCTGCTTTGAACGAAGCAGCTATTTCTGAAAGCCAGCTGGTTAGGTTTATTCCTGACCGGACTATTGGTGGCTTGGTTCAGAAGCTTGGAGGCTGGACGAAGTATTTCTCAAGCCAAATTGGCTCTATCGTCCGCTGTCTTTGGGCTTGGGAAGATACTAATGCCAACTCCTATTTGGCAGTAGGTGCTGAAGGTGTCCCGGCGGGTGGCGGAGGTGCGCTAGAGATCATTCAATCAAACACGGTTAATGATATCACGCCGCAAACGACGACCGTAAACGTCACAGTTGATTTTACTACCACGGCGGGTAGCAGTGCGGTGCTTGTCACCGACACAGGCCGCAATGCAGACAGTTACGATGTGGTATACATTCAAACACAAGTAAGCGTGGGCGGACTTGTTTTGTTTGGATTATATCCAATCAGCAATCCCGGCGGTTCAGCCAATACATACACCATCTACGCCAAAGATATTTTTGGCGAACCGGCCTACGCTACAGCAACGGTCGCAAATGGCGGCGCTGTGGCAGAATTTGACACCACAAATGGCAGTGATTTTGTAGATGTGACATTGGCAAATCACGGCCTGTCTATTGGAGACACATTCCCAATTTTGGTTGCTACGTCTGTTGGCGGTGTCACGTTATATGGCAATTACCGTGTCGTTAGTGTTACCTCGTCCAGCGTATTTGTTATTTCAGCATCAACGTCAGCATCATCTACCGCAAATGCGTTTGAAAACGCCGGTGATGTTAGATTCCTGTATTACAACGGGATTGGACCTCTTGCCGGGGGTACAGGGTTTGGCGTGGGTCCGTATGGTGGCGGCGCATATGGCACGGGTATCCCTCCCGTTACAGGAACAGGAACGCCGATCAATGCCTCAGATTGGACACTGGACAATTGGGGTGAAACGCTGGTTGCGTGCCCGTTGAATGGCGCTATCTACACGTGGAATCCTACTAACGGCGACCCTGTTGCGCTTGTGATCGCAAATGCTCCGCCAGTTAATGATGGCATGTTTGTAGCTATGCCACAGCGCCAGATCATCGCATGGGGATCAACGTTCACTGGTATCAAAGACCCTCTTTTGATCCGCTGGTGTGATGTTAACGACTACACTCAATGGATTGCCGCTATTACTAATCAGGCAGGTAGCTATCGCATCCCAAAAGGATCGCGGATCGTTCAGTGCATTCAAGGCCCGCAACAGGGTTTGATTTGGACTGACTTGGGCGTTTGGGCCATGCAATATGCGGGGCCACCCTATGTCTATCAGTTCAATGAACTTGGTACTGGGTGTGGCTTGATCGGTCGCAAAGCTGCTAGTTCCATCGGGGGTGTGGTCTATTGGATGGGACAAAGCCAATTCTTTAGGCTTGCAAATGGCGGTGTTGAGCCAATCCGTTGTCCTGTATGGGATGTGGTGTTCCAAGACCTTGATACAAGTAACTTGGACAAAATCCGTATCGCCCCCAACAGTCGTTTTGGCGAAATTACATGGTATTTCCCAACCATCAGTAATGGTGGCGAGAATGAAGGCTATGTGAAGTACAACATCGTCCTTGATCAGTGGGATTATGGCTTCAACAGCACAGCCAATCCGTACGTGGCACGGTCCGCATGGATCAATGAATCAGTGCTTGGGCCGCCGATTGGCGCTGGGTTGAACACATATATTTATCAGCATGAAACCTCGCCAGATGCTGATGGCACAGCAATGAATAGCTACTTCCAGACTGGCTATTTTGTGTTGTCGGAAGCTGATGTGAAGACGTTTATCGACCAAGTATGGCCTGACATGAAGTGGGGCTATTTTGGCGGCTCGCAGGGTGCAAATATTCTGCTGACATTCTATGTCACGGATTACCCCGGTGACACGCCGATAGCGTATGGCCCCTTCACTTTGACACAGGCTACAACCTTCATCACCCCGCGTTTCCGTGGCCGTCTTGTCTCAATCAGGATTGAGAGCAACGACATCGGTTCATGGTGGCGTCTTGGAAACTTCAGGTATCGCCTGCAACCAGATGGACGGTTCTGATGGCTGCAAGTCTTGATGACATCCTTACAGCCCAGAAAAATGGTGTTGTTGCAATCAACGGCATCAACATTTCCATGGCTGGCCTCTATGCGTATGTGAAAGGCAGGCCGTTAGCTTCTGGCGCGGCTGGCACTGGTACATATTCAACTCTCTATACTGTTCCAACAGGCCAACAGATGGCGATTGTAGACATTGAAATCTGCAATACATCAGCCACGCCTGCTACATTTTATATTTCGTTGGTGCCACAGGGCGGAACTGCCGGAGCCAGCAATGCTTTGTTTTACGCTGCTCCAATCAATGGGAATACGACTGTGCAGTGGACTGGTCAGCAAGTTCTAACGGCTGGCGGGTTTGTTGCCGCTTACGCCTCGTCTGCTAGTGTGACAATCAAGATCGGTGGGGGACCGGGCTGATGACTATCACCGTTTATCCTCCCTATGGATCGACAGTAAATAATGCGTTTTATGCACAGTTTGGCGGATCAACTGTTGACGCTTTCGGTCGTCTGCGCGTGACATCGCCATACACCTTGTTTGACAGCCAAAGTCGGTTTGCCGCTGATACGCAGTACAGCTATGTCACTGCAACAGGCGGGACGACGACCTATAATACAAACAAGTCTTCTGTCGATCTTGCCGTTACTACGGCATCTGGATCAACGGTTCTGGCTCAGACATTCCGTGTCTTCCCATACCAGCCGGGTAAGGGCCTTTTGACGCTTCAAACGTTCACTATGGCTGCGGCTAAGACAAATCTAACGCAGCGCGTCGGGTATTATAGTGCCTACAACGGTGTTTATCTTGAGCAAGGACCGAACGGTGTCACGTTCGTCATCCGCACCTACACTGGCGGCTCAGTCGATAGCACTCGTTATGTGGCGCAGGCTAATTGGAACGGCGACAAGTTAAACGGAACAGGTCCGTCAGGTGTGACTCTTGATCTAACAAAGACTCAAATCCTTTGGTTTGATTTTGAATGGCTAGGGGTTGGAAACGTCCGCTGCGGCTTCGTCATCAACGGCCAATTTGTTGTTTGCCATACGTTTCAGAATGCCAACATTGGCACTTCCGTGTATATGCAAACAGCTATTCTGCCGCTGCGGTTTGAAATTACCAACACAGGAGCAACAGCATCTGCATCTACGCTTCAGATGATCTGTTCTTCTGTGCAATCTGAAGGTGGATATGAGCAAACATCGCAGATATTTACGGCTCGCCGCACTGATGACGGCGTGACAATCGCCAACAATACAAATCTCACATTTACGCCTTTGGTTTCAATCAGGGTAAATTCAAGTTACTACGGAGCCATCGTAATCCCGCAGGGCATTTTGTTTCATCCGACTGCCAGTGGATCGACTGGCTATGAGATTGTCCTTGTGCGAAATGCAACATTGACTGGAGCAACGTGGGCTGGCGCAGCTCTTTCTTCTGGTCAAGTTGATGTTGATTTGGCAGCGACTGCTATGACAGCAACAGTGGACAATATTATTCAAACATCATTTTCCGCTCAAAGCGCACAAGCGACAGACACTGCTATTGTGCCAACGGGATATAACTTCGACATCCAAATAGGATACACAGCGTCACTCAGTGGCAACGGATTTGGCACTAGTGATACTTATACCTTGGGTGTTCGTGGTTTGAACAACAGCCCGACTGGTTCTGGCACGGGTTCCATCTCCTTCTACAACCTGACGGTGTAACCATGCCCCTAAAAAAAGGCTCATCCCAAAAGACCGTTAGCTCCAACATTAGTGAGCTGGTTCACTCTGGCCGTCCTCAAAAGCAGGCAATTGCCATTGCTTTAGAAACAGCTCGCCGCGCCAACCGGGCGTTTGGTGGCATGGGAACGACAAAGACTACGACGACCGTTCAGGGCATGAAGCCCGGTAAAATCGGCAGCCTGAAGCCTCAGTCTCCCCGAATCAAGCCTCATGTCGGGCCTATTCATAGTGCCGTGGCAGGCCGCACTGATCACTTGCCTATGCACGTGCCATCGGGCTCGTATGTGATTCCGGCTGACATCATTTCTGCCATGGGTGAGGGCAATACCATGGCGGGGTTCAAGATTTTCAATGATATCACTAAACAGTACGGCGGCATCCCGCAGGCTTATGCAGCTGGCGGCTTTGCCGGTGAACTGGTGCCGATTGTTGCCGCTGGCGGGGAATATGTCATTCCGCCGGAAGTGGTAACTGCCATGGGGGATGGGGATATGGATCATGGTCACAAGGAATTGGACGCATTTGTCAAAAAAATGCGGGCCAAGACCGTGAAGACCCTGCAAAAGCTCCCCGGACCCAAGAAGGACTAAGAGGGGAAGTCCATGTTCAAGAACGATTTAGGAGTACGGGCCGGAACGCCAGAAGATGTCCATCCCATGATGGACTTGGCCTTAGCTGCTTGTGAGGAAAATGGGTTTGTAAATCCTAATCCTGAAAAGCTGTTGGCTGAAATATGGACGGCGTTAAATCTGGAAAATGGATTGGTTGGCATAATTGAGGGTGAAAATGGCATCTTAGAGGGTGCTGTTCTTCTCAGATTAGGCACCATGTGGTACTCTGACGATAAGGTCGTGGAAGAAAAGGCGATTTTCATCCACCCTGACTACCGTTCAGCTAAGGGGGGCAGAGCGCGTAGGTTGTGTGAGTTTACCAAACTAGTCTCGGACCAATTGGGGCTCCCCTTGATCATTGGCGTTCTCTCAAATCACCGGACCAAGGGCAAAATCAAGCTCTACGAGCGTCAGTTTGGCGAACCATCTGGCGCGTTTTTCCTTTATAATGCCCGCACTGGCCTTGAGGCTGATGCGCAGGCCGCTGCGGAGTAATTGGGATGGGTGGCAAGACATCTACCTCAACGCAATCAGTATCAATCCCGCCAGAGGTACTTGCCCGGTACAACGCGGTTAATGCCCGTGCAGAACAGGTCGCCGCCACCCCATTCCAAGCTTATCCGGGGCAGTTTGTTGCGGGCTTAACTCCGACACAACAGGCCGGTATTTCTGCCACAAGCGCAGCCTCACAGGCAGCGCAGCCATACTATGGCATGGGTGCAGGATTGACATTGGCAGGGGCTCAAGATGTTGGGCCTCTAACCCGTGGTCAAATTGGCTACTATGAAAGCCCCTATACTGAAGCGGTTGCCGCGCCAACTTATGCTGCATTGCGGCAGCAGCAGGGTCAGGAATTGGCTCAGCAGCAGGCGCAGGCTATCCGTTCAGGTGCTGCTTTTGGTGAGCGTTCTGGTCTTGAGCGTGCCAATCTCCAGCGTCAGCAGGCATTGGGCACGGCTCAGGCTTTGGCACCTATCTATCAACAGGGCTACGGTCAGGCTGTTCAGACCGCCATGGGCCAGCAGGGCGTTGTGGCGCAGGATTTGGCTCGCCGGATGCAGGCAGGTCAACAGATTGCTGGACTTGGCACTGGTGCACAGCAGGCTGCCTTGCAGGGTGCGCAGGCTCAATTGGCGGCAGGTACGGCTGAACAGCAGACCCAGCAGGCTGATTTGACAGCCCGCTATCAACAGTTCCTTCAGGAGCGTGGTTATCCGTTCCAAGTGGCACAGTTTCTTGCCAACATTGCCATGGGTACTGGTGCGTTGTCGGGATCGACTACGACTACGACACAGCCTGCGCCGTTCTTTTCTGATAAGCGCCTCAAGCATGATGCCCACCGTATCGGTGAAACCGATGACGGATTGCCGATCTATAGCTTTAAGTACAATGGCGATGATCGGACCCAAATCGGCCTCATGGCGCAAGACGTTGAAAAGCGTAAGCCTGAAGCTGTTGGTCTGGCTCCTGCCGCTGATGGCAATCTTTACAAGACGGTTGACTACGAGAAAGCGACCCGCAAGGGCCGTGATCTTGGTGGCCCGGTAAATGAGGATGAAGACTACTACAACTATGGCGAGTCCATGGGCGGCGCAGTTGATATCGGCTCGGCCTTGGAAGGTTTTGCCCGTGGCGGCTATGCAGTTGGTGGTGGCAGTGGTCTGATCAGTTCTGATGATTGGAAAGCTCTCCTTGCCAACATTGGCAAGCCGATTGGCGCTTATGGTCAAGATCAGGCGCTTGGTAAAGGCGCACCTTTTGCCTCACAGTCTTACATTGATCCCGGCAAAGTGCAGGGTCCGGGTAAGCTGGCAACTGCCGGTGGTCTGCCTTCTCAGTCGCAAAAGGCTGGCTTGTCTCAGGCCATGGATATTGGAAAGCAAGCACAGCAAACCTATCAGATGGGCAAGGGCCTTCTTGTCGGCTCGGCTCCTACAAAGGATGACCCGGAGGGCGCATCAGGTCTTCTTGGTGGTCAGGGCAAACTTTCTGGCAAGAATGTCTTCCAGCAAGCCAAAGATTGGTGGAATACGCCAGCTGAAGGCGCTGCGACCGGCGGCTTGATTGTTCCGCGTCATGCTTATGAAGATGGCGGCGATGTAATTCCCGGCGTTGAGGACGAAGACACGCAAATGCCCGCTGGCGAGGTTAACCCCGCTGGTGTCCCTTCATCTGGATTTGCTGAAGGCGTGTTGGAATCTGGCAAACGGTCCAATGACTTGGCGGTTGCCAAGGGTGGCCCCGGCGGTGGTGGTCAAAGCGGCGCTAGTGGCATTCTTGGAGCTGCCAAAGACGTTGCTGGTCTTTATGGTCTAGGTAAGGGTCTTTATTCTATGGCATCCGGCGCGGGGAGCTTTTTGGCGGGATTGCCATTTTTTGTCGCCCATGGTGGTGCAATCAATCCGTATGCCTATGGTGGCTTAGTCCCGCGTGAACATCATCAAGCTGGCGAAGAAGTCGGCACTGACACCGCGCCAGTAAGCCTGTTTGAGCGTCCTGTTGAGCGCCGTGAAGAGCCTGCGCCACAACAAGAACGTGGTCTGGCGGTGCGTGAAGAAGCGCCACGTGGCAACTTTAATGATGCTCTGCGCCGTACTCTGCAATTTGAAGGTGGCTACACCGTTGATACGGGTGGCCCGACAATGAAGGGCATTAGCAGCCGTGCAAATCCAGATGTGGATTTGGACCGCGTTGCCAAAGACCCTGAGTACACTGCCAACATCTACAAGACCCGTTATTGGGACCCGATTGGCGCGGACAAGATGGAGCCGCGCATGGCACAGGTTGCCTTTGACACGGCTGTCAATCTTGGTGTGGGTCGCACCCAACAGTTGCTGAAGCAGGCAGAAGGTGATCCTGAAAAGCTGCTTGCCCTGCGCCAACAGCATTACAATGACCTGATTGCGCGTGACCCTGAAACGTATGGCAAGTATGGGCGCGGTTGGTCTAATCGTGTTCAAACTCTTGCCAAAGAAGCTGGATTGGCTGTGCCAGAAATGGCAGCACCTCCTTCTGGTTCTGCACGCCGTCCGGGGTATGGGCTGTCGCTGCCGGAAACTTATTCAGGTGTTCCCGCTCGTCAGGCTTCTCTTGGGGATGTTGCTGGTGAAGTGCTGCCAAAGGGCATTCCTACTGAATCCAGCTTCTGGGTTCCGGCTCTTGGTTTCCTTGGCTCTATGCTTTCATCCCGCTCGCCGTTCCTTGGCGCGGCAATTGGTGAAGGTTTGGTGGGCGGCGTGTCTGCTTATCAAGCTGAGAAGAAGCAGCAGATGGAACTGGCCCGCGATTTGCGAGCTATGTTTGATGAGCGGTTTGTGGAAGGTAAAATCCCAAGTGATCCGGCAACTTACGGTGCTAATGCCGGTAAGCGCGGGTTCTGGGATAAAAAGTCACAATCATGGTTTACCCCAGAGCAGGTAAACGATGGCAAGCGTGGCATGGCACGAGACCTTGGCATTCCGCCGTCTTATCTTGGTGTGCCGCGTGCACCAACTCGTCCTTTGACACCCGTTGAGGCGCAGCGTCAGCCGCAAGAAGCGCAGCCATCAGCTACTACTCAAACACCGGCAACGACTGCGGAAACCCCTGCGACAACGGCTGGTGCGCCTGCGACAACAACGGCTGCCCCTGATCAAACTCAACAGAAACAACAGCAGATCGTGTCTGTCGTTGGAACTGACAAACCGCAAGATGTGCTGGAAATGGGACCGGCTCAGCTCATCAACCGCATTAAAGAAGGTGGCGATAGCGCCTATGTTGCGGCTGGGTTGACCGGAACTAACGATCCGCGTCCTCTTGAGCGTGAGCTGACGACCGTTAGAAACCGCATTGAAGAAGTGCGTAGGTCTGAAGTTCCCGGCTCTGAAGCGGAGTTGGCACGATTGACAACAGCGGCGGCTGAATTGGACAAGCGCATCGGTGAGAAATATCAGCTTGGCATCGCAAAACAGCTTGAGATCAATCAAGAAGACCTCAAGATGAAGTCGATGGAGTTGAAAGACTATCGCGCTGAAGTGATGAAGCGTCAGCAACAGTACCAGACAACTCGTCAGTCGTTTGTTGAATTGGCTGATCTGTTCTCCAAATTTATGGCAAACCGCACTGCCCCGTGGAAAGCAGAGTTGCAAAGCTGGGCCAAAGGGTTTGGCTTGGAAGGTGTTTTGCCAGAGGGCTGGGATACTGGAAGCTTTGATAAGGCTATCAAGCTTGCGTATGAAGCCGCCTTTAAGAAGGTGGCTGATAGCTCCATGGTTAGGGCACCCGCTACAAGCTTGCGTGAAGCTAATCTGACCGTGCCAGAGCCGTCACGCGATCCGGCTGCCTTGTTCTCCATCATTGGTGGCACGATTGGTGAAATGGACTTTGTGCATTCCCGTGACCGTGCCTTCATGGGCAGCAAGTCCCGCGATCCCGTTGGCTTCAACTATGAGTATGAAGGAAAGACTGATGTCGTGCCGTTCAAGGCGGCGGCATACTCTGAAATCCCATTCTCACGCGGCATGAGCCAGAGTGAGGAAAGGGAGGCCATGCGTCGATACAAGTTCATTCCAAAAAGCGTTGATCCAGAGACTGTCGGTGAAGTCAGGTATATGGGAAACATTGGCATCGTTCGCCGCATTGATCCTGAAACCAACAAGGCTGAATACTATTACTTCAAGAAGGGGCGTCAGTAATGCCGACACCTGAAGAGCTTTGGGAAAGCGCAACGCCCCAAGAAGCCCCAAAAGACCGTCCTGTACAACAGGCACCGGCAGCGTCTGTATTTGAATCGGCTGCCCCCAGTGGCGGTCCCGGCAGAGCTGAAGGTATGAAACCGCCAGTAGTTGCTATGGGTGCTGGTACAAAGGCGTATCAAAAAGATGTAGAAACAGCTGGGGAGCCGTCTTTCCCGCAGGCTGTTGAAACATTTGGTCGTCAAGCCATTGGCACGGCACTTATGGGATTGCCAAGCCACCTTGAGGCATGGGGACGCCGTTATGCAGCCGGTAAAGAAGACGTAACGCCGGAAGAACGCGCTGCCATGGCTACGGTTGGCGAGCGATTCCGCCGTCAAAAAGAGCCGGGACTTGCACCACAATTCAAAGAGCAATTGGCACAAGTTCCATCGGCGCGTGAAGACTATATGAAAGACTTCCGGGCTGTTAAAGAGCGTGAAGCCGCATTGTCACGATTGAACCCAGTGGCTTCTGCTTTGGGCACAACAACAGGTTTTGTTGGTAGCATGTTCGTCCCGCTCGGCCCGTTGGCAAAGCCGGGGCAGATTGCTGAGGCTGGCGCAACTGCTCTGGGCCGCCAAATGCTTAGCCCAAAAACGGCAGAAAGCGTTGGCAGAGTTGCGGGTGCTGCCACAACCGGCGCTACCGTTGCTGGACTTTCTGGCTATTTGGAAAATTTGGATGTTAACCAAGCAATCCGTGAAGCAGGGATTGGCGCGGTAGCTGCTCCAATCATGCAGAAAGCGGTATCATCTTTGGTTGGCAAGTTCCGCTCCCAGCCAGAACCTTTGACATCCAGTGGCGGATGGACGCCTCAAGCGCAAAAAGCAATTGATGATGCGTTCTGGCCTGCGATCCGTGAAGGACGCATGACGGTAGATGATCTTGAATTGCTGAAGCCAAAGCTGGCAGAAGTTTTCCGTCAAAAAGGTGCTACAGCCGCCGCTGCTCAAGAGGCACTGATCAAGGAAGCGGGAGCTGCTGCTCCTACACGGCAGCAGGTAACTGGTCAAATTCCAAAGCGTGGTGCCAGTGAATTGCCAGAAGTAAGGGAGGCGGCGGAACTTGCAGAAAGCCAAATCCTGTCAAAGCTGGCATCTGAAGTGCCAGCGATGCCAACTATGCCAAATGTCATAGCGCAGAATTTGTACAAAGCGCAGCAGGACGCATTACGCGCTGGCAAAAAAATCTACAAAGACATTGAACTTGAACCCGGCTGGTTCAAGGACAAAGTTGGCCGCACGGTTATGGGCCATGTTGATGAGATGCTGACCCAATATCGGCTCCCAACTGATCTCAAGTCTTTGCCTGAAACGTATCCGCAGGCGATCAAGGCTTATGAGTATCTGGTCGATAAAATGCAGATGGGGCGTATGCCAAAGATTGGCGATTCCCCCGCTGGAACTGTAAGCCCTGAAAGCTTGATGGCTGTTAGAAAAGAACTAGGCAAGCTTTGGGTGCGCGGCAGTGAGGCAGATAAGCGTGCCATTGATGCTATTCGGCAGGGGTTTGATAACAACCTGAAAGATGCCGTGCAGTCTGGTCTCTTTTCTGGAGAGCCGGGTAAAATCCTTGCCATGATGCAAGGTGCCGATAAGTATTGGGGCAACTACGTCAATACGTTCTTTGGCAAGGGAGAGGCAGACAACATTGTCCGCAAAGCTCTGGATGTTTTCAAAGACAAAAGCATCCCTGACCCGGCAGAAGCGCAGCGCATTGCTCAGGGTATCCTTGAAGCAGGCATTATGAAAAACAAAGAGCTTGGTCCTTCTGTATATGCCAAGCTGGAGAATGCGCTGGGTGCGCGATCACCTGCAATGAATGAAATCCGTGATCAGCTGCGTGCATCTGTTGTGAATGCTGGTGGAGATATGCGCAATATCGCCAACAACATTGACAACATGCTGCGACCGCAAAACAAAAAGCTATATGAAAAGCTTTTTGATGCTGACGAAATCCGCCGGATGCGGATTACATCGGAGGCGATCAAGTCTATCTCTCGTCGCCCAGAGCGGTCTGCGGAAGCTAATGAGCGTATGATGGATGCCGTCATGCGTAATATCCCGCCTGCCTTGGCTCGTTGGGTTGGAGCAGGGACTGGCGCGGTCCTTGGTGGCACTGGTGGAATGTTGACAGGAACAGGTCATCCGATTGCTTATGCAACTGGGGCTATTCTTGGTGCCGGTGCTGGCGAAGCCGCTAGCCAGCTTGGCAGCCGTATTGGAAGAGCCCGTGAGTTGCGCCGTGAAACGATGGGGGCTCCTACTGCGCCTAAACCCACTGGCGTTGTTATTCCGGGTCGCCGTCCCGGCGAGCAAATTGAGCTGACCCCTAATGTGCCAAAAGGCGCTCCATCAGTCCCTGCGTTCATTGAACGTGAAAGTGGATATGAAGAGCCGAAACCCTTGTTCCCAGAGCCACCGCGCACTGGCAGGGCGACTGGCGGTCGCGTCTCTGACAAGCTTGTGGCAGAGGTTGACCGCGCCAAGAAGAGGATCAACAATCAGACTGAAGAGCTACTAAAGACGCCCGATACCAGTGTGGCGCAAGCTCTGGAAGTCGCCAACCGCCATCTTGAGGGTTAACTATGGCCTCCACGTACACAACCAACAAGGTCCTTGAGAAGCCTGCAAACGGCGACTACGTGGATACGTGGGATGTCCCCGTAAATGGCGACATGGACATCATTGACCAAGCCTTTGGCGGGGTCACAAGTCTCAATGCTACGTCTGGCGATGCGACTCTGACGGCAAGCCAGTATCGGTCACTGATTATTGCAGTCAGTGGTTCCATGGCTGCTAATGTCACCTATACCATTCCGTCTGGCAAGGGCGGTCAGTGGATCGTGAGAAACACCACGACCGGCGGCTCCTATACCGTGACATTTGCCTCTGGCGGTGGTGGTACGTCTGTCATTGTTGCGCGTAGTGAAAACACGCAGATTTGGTCAGATGGAACTAATATCCGCACCATAGATGTTTCTGGCAACACTGTCGGATCAAATACACAGGTCATCTACAATGACAGCGGCTCCCTAACAGGCTCAGCTAACCTTACCTTTGATGGAAGCTATATCAGCGATTCCATTGGTATGCTTCGCAACGTGCCAATTAATTCCCAAGCTGCGGGCTATACGCTGCAAGCTTCTGACAACGGCAAGTTAATTAACATAACAACGGGTGGCGTAACTGTTCCTAACAGCGTGTTCTCTGCTGGCAGCACGATGAACATCTACAACAACAGCAACGCAAGTCAGACAATTACAGTGGCTGCTGGTGTTACTATGGTCAGGGCGGGTGGTGGCGAAACTGGAAACCGCACTCTTGGTGGCTATGGATTGGCGACGATTGTATGTATCGCCGCCAACAGTTTTGTCGTGACGGGTTCAGGAATTACCTAAGAACAACTTGCTAAACAAGCAGCTAGACGACTTAAGCATATCCTCAGTGATATGCTTAAGTTGATCACGCCAAAATGTCTCGTATATGTGCAAGCCATATGCGTCTTGCATCATCTCTCTGTATTCTTGATGCTTTCCCTCCTCAAAAGGATAGTTTTTTGCCAAGTCAAAAGGAAAGAATGATTTTTTGGGTTCAAGATGAACCATGTTTGGATATTCTTTAGAAAGCTCCAGAGGAAGAGTAACGGCATGGTTTGCCCAGATATCACTCTTCATAGCAATAGGTGTGGCGTCCAACATAAGCTTTAGGAACTCCGATCTTGGCGCGGCTAGTATTACACCATTTGCGACTGACTTAGGCGATCCATCTTCATTCACGCTTTCAATAGCCATAGTCAGCGGCCTACCCATAAGAGGGGTAAGTGGTTTAGTGAGGATCATATCCGTGTCAATATAAATGCCTCCCCACTTATATAGCAGTTGGAGACGAATAACGTCAGAAGCATACTGAACATGGGTAATCTCTGTATCTCCTACGTGAGTAGGTACATCAATTTGTCTGCAAATCCCATATAGCAATGCCATCTCCCAAAACTTGTTATTTTTGGGGGGTTCATTGCAATGTATGACAATCACCGCGCCAGTGCGTTCTTTGGCTGCCTTGACTGCCATGTAATTGAAGTAGCTGAACTCCCTAGATTTAGGTCCTGTCAGCCATATGAAGTGAATTACATTCGGAACCATGCGTCACCGTTCAAACGTATAAGAACCCATATGACCAAGTTGAACCCATGGTGCGGCAAAGACTTGACCACCATGCTTGCGCCACAAGTTACAGAGATAGTAATCCTCACTTAGAAGAGTATTTGTCTCTGGGTCAATTGGGCAGGCAAAGAACTCTTTGATACGCTCCATAGGTGCAATGCCGCCACCAAGATCACGGGTGTTGTTCATATATGATGGAACCTTGTCTGAAAGCTCCTCAAATACACGCCGCTTGATCAGCATAAAACCCGTGCCAGCGTCTTTTACTTCATATGGCACGCCTTCTTCAACGGTCACTGTTGTTTGTGGAGTAAGAAGATTTGCCACAACATTTGTTGAGTTATGCACTAACTGGTCGGCTGGCACACCATTGTTCGCCGCTTGATGAACACGGTTCCAATCAATGTGCTTTAACGGGTATAGTCCGCAGATGATGTCCTTGTCTGCCTTCAGCATACTGATGACATCAGGTCCGTTGAACCGAATGTCAGCGTCAATAAACATCAAATGAGTGCAGTCTGTTTTGAGGAACATATGCACTTGGTTGTTTCTAGCACGCTGGATCAGCGCCTCATTCATAATGAAGCTATAGTGCATGTCGATCTTTTCAGCTTCTAAGACCCCACGGAGCCAAAGCAAACTGAAGACGTATGGGCCAGTGCACATGCCGCCATACATAGGGGTAGCCACCATGATGCTAGTCATTAGAATGTTCTCCAGTTCTTGATTGGCTGCAAGCCAAGTGATTTTGCAGATGTGTCTTTGTATGTCAGAAGGATGTCGCCAGCGATGACAATTCTATGAGAACGAAAGTCATCTACTGTTTTGATACCGGGCTCATCTTCATCACTCATGCGTGGTGTAAAATGTGACAGCCTTGACGGAAATGCAAAGATCGTCCCTTCTTGCGGGTGGAATGACCAAGCATACGAGTTTACGAGATTCCATTCAGATGCGTTGTTTACTTTTGCCATAAACGAAAATGGTTCATATCGTTCTGGGTAGTTGCAGAACGTGATCGGAGCATTTTTGTTGGGTGGGATGTTCACATAATATGAGAATGAGATGTGTGCATCAGCATGATTATGCTGTGGTGTATCTCTGGCTGAGAGCATATTCATCCATGACTTGACCACGTTGTAGTCAAACAACTCCGAGTCAACCATATGGCTTTCTACCAGAGCTTTGGCTGCTTTTGTAGCCAGTTCAAAAACTGGCAATAGTGCCGGTTCATGGTGCATGGTCACATGACCTGTTGATTCATCCGATTTGCCATCCGCATCAACGTGATTAAGGATCACGCTTTCAAGGGCATTCTTAATGCCGAGAGGGTCGTGGTATTGTAGCTCTTGAACGGCTACAGGAAACAGAAGGTGCACTGTCATTTATACACCCTCATTCATAATTTTTTGTTTTATGGAAAAAACGGCGATATACATTGTTCACATGATTAGCAAATTTTGATTTGAATTTTTTACCATTATCTTCTTTGTTTAGGTCTAATTTGATGGTCCAGTCATCCCGTTTGAATGGAAAAACAAAAAGCAAAGGCGTTCCTGCTTCAATCAAGATGTCAGCCTTGCGCTCATGGATAAAGCCGGGGAATAAAACCTCTGCATCATAGTCATCTGTATCCACAATGGCAGGGAACAGAGTGAACCTTTCTTCAAAGAAGTATGGCGATTGATAAAAAAGGCATGAGTATCCCGGCGGGGTAATCACACGATAACCCGTACTAATTTTGAAGTAGCTTTTTTTTGAACCCTTGATTTGAATAGGACACTGATCATGTGGGTGATATGAAGCCGCATCTTTAAGATTTGAATACCACCAGACAGAATGATTGATGTCATCATTGCATGATAGCATTAGTTCCGTCTCATTGCGGATGACATAGCCAGATGTAAGGAAATCAAGTACAGGCATACACCTTTTGATGCTAAATGGTGTTCGGCTTCCCTTGATAACCATTTCTTGAGCTGTAACAGGGTGCAGCTCTGCTGGTAGGTCTTTGTACCATTGCGGGATGACTTTCTTCGCCGGAACAGGCGGATAGCCACCAAGATGGTCGCGTGTAGCTTTGAATGTGATTTCCATCATTCACCTGATCAGTTCAGTTGAGAAACAGAGATAGCGTTCGCCAGTCTTGGCATCTTCACGGCATTCCAAATAGACCTTATCCCTATGGCGCGGGTTGGGCGTATAGACCAGATCACCGTCACCGTCTTCATAACAAAAGCCGTATGCACGGTCTTCTTCACGGCGTCTTAGCCAGCCATAAGTGTGGTGCCAGCCACGGGATATGATCTTATCTGTCATGGACCTTTCTCCCCATGGTGACATTGCTGTCAGCCCGGACATCCTGATTGCGCCAAGACCAGCATTCGCCATTGTCTTGGAACACGACCCAGATCAGATCATGCTCAGGCCCGTAGTCAATTAGGACTTGTGCCAGACCCTTGCCGTCAGGAGTAACGACTGGGATCGGAGGGTTAAGCTGTAGCAGCATTGCGGCTGGCCTTATTTTTGGCAGCTGACATTGGCACGTAGCAAAGCTTATGATGGTCTGCGCAATAAGGGCTATTGCCATGCCTAGGCTTGTTGCAGAACAAGTATTCTTTGACATTGCCACTATTGATGACAAACCGGCACGACTCCCGTGTCAGTGCCATGAACTTTACCGGCTCCGTTAAAGGAGGGGGCGGCGGCAAATTGTCTAGGAAGTTAATAAGGGGCAGCTCTTTCCGTACCACATGGCGCGGTTTCCCCTTGCCAAGGGCTTCCTTGCGGTTAGCAATGCGGACCTGCTCTTTGATTGCAGCTTCACGGGTCTTGGTGCTTTTGTAGTCTATGATCCCAGACTGTCGCCAGCGGTATAGCTTCCCCATGATGGCATTGCGGGTATTGTAAGTCTTCTTGGCGATCTGTGCGCCGGTCAGACCTTTATGCCATAGGGCTAGGATTTCCTGATCGTCTTCTGACAGAGCTTTCATGCGTACCCCCGGTGGTTGGTCGGGTGGGGACCGTACCGACAGCCCCCACCCTACTCACTCTACGCAACGCAACGCTTACTGATCCTGTGGCACATCCGGTGCTTGTGCAGGGGCAAACTTGCGAGCAAGAGCCGCAATCTCTTCATCCTCCGCAGTGCTACGTTCAATGCCAGCAAACTGTGCGGCAAACGCCATGTAGTTTACGCCGTCCACATAATTGTCTTCCTTCTTGGGGTTCACGCTCATCCGCGCCATTTTGGTGGCAACATGGATAAGAGAAACCTCATAAGGCGTGACAACCCTATCCAGCATCACCGTGGCGATGCGGGAAATCTTGTCAAACATCATATCTTCGTTGCCGTATTGGACCCCTCGGTCCCGTAGCGTATTGACGGCTGAACTGAGAACGTCCTTGTGATTCATCATATGTCATCTCCTCATGCTCTATAAACTCGGCAACTTTGCCGATGTGTGCGGTATTGACTATCATCTCACCGCGATCTTCCCAAAAAATCTCTCCTGTTGGCATTTTGCGGTGATACCACTGTGTACCCGTAATAAACTCATCACGGTTCATCAGCTTGCAAAACTCCGCAACAGAAGAAACTTCTGGTAGCTCTAGTGTCACTTGATGAACCAGCTTTCCTTCAAAAGCTGGCATGTTCATTGTAATCAGAAACTTCACGGCTCACTCCGTATCTTTCTGAACTTCAGAAGGGATTTATCGCAGGCATAGAAGTGTTCAAGGTTTCCCGTGTTCTTTGCCGTATATGCGACTTCCCTCCAATGCGGGCGAGTTTCTGCCGTAGCTATCATCATAGTGTTTAGGTCTTCACTGATGATGACAAATGCTGCCAGATTATCCCCGATGCGGTCTATGGATGCTTTATTGGCGATCAGTACACTGTCATAAGGATAATCGTCTTTAGAAGTAAAGACAAACTTTTTCATCTTCACTTCTACACGCCGTTCCGGGCCGCCGTCATTGCTGATGAAGATGTCTCCATCATCAACAAAGTCTTCTATACGCTCATGCGCTTTCCGTCCCTTGATGGCAGGGATGCGGACATCATAGCCGCCAGCACTTAGCCATTCTGCCACAACGAAAACAGAATGCCGTGAGTCGAATAGCCTATCCAGAAAGGCGGGGTGGTTGTTAACCATCTTGGTCCCTTCTGACAACTGAGCCGTCCATCTTCTTCTTCCATTTAGAATGACGCCCACCCGGCAGCGGGGTGCGTGATTTCTTAGCGCCAATGTGGCGTTGGTGTATGCGCTTTACTTTGGCAATCAGGGGGGAATCAACCTTGCTAGTGTGTACGCGGTGACACTTGCGATGAGCAACCAGCCAATTTGATTCATCATCTTTTCCCCCTGCCTCCAAAGGTATTTCATGGCTTACATCCCAGTCCTCACCGGGTATGACTTTCATTTGGCATAGATGGCAGACACCGCCATGCCGCATGAAAATGTCAGCCCGCATTTTGGCTGTGATGCGTACCCGTTTCACTGCATCGTTCCTGTTGGCTCATCATCTTCTTTGTTCAGTGCGTCACTGTTCTGTTCAATGATAAGCATATAGTTAGAGGTGCAACGGGCGACCCACGCAGCCGCTTCTATTTCACTGTCAGACTCTTCCATGATGGTTTTAATTGTCACCATGTTAAGGACCGACATTCTGATATCAAATGGCACACCCTTCAAAACTTCTTCCACTTTAGCGTGAAGGGTAACCGTCTGCTTAGCCTTCTGTAGTACTTCTTTAATCTGTTCCATTGCTTCCTCCACATCATCGTCGGTATCGTCTGTCATAGTCTCATCTCCGCCCTTTTGGACGCTTCAATGCTTTGCCATTCATGGAAGCGCATACGGATATATTCCATCTTCACTTTCATCAAAGAAGCCTTTTCACGGGCCTCTACCATACGAGACACAAACTCACGCCACTCGTCAGATGCTTTGACATTCATCTCAGCGCGGGAGACTGGCATATCTCCCTGCGCCAACATCATCCGCGCCAGCATAGCACTCTTAGTCTCTTCCAAGAGATTGGCAGCGGCATCAGCATCAACCCATGCCTTTGCCACAACTCTGTACTGTTCTGACAGCGGAGCATCTACAGGTGCTTCATCTGACATGGAAGCCTCCATCAAAATGGGATGTCGTCCTCACCCAGAGCTGGCTGTGCGGGAGCTGGCGGGGCTTTGCCTGATGGTGCGTCTTTACGCTTGAAAGCAAGGCTCATCCACGGACGGCCATTCTTGTCCTTCTTCATCCAGCCATTCACCCAGTATTCCACACCGTCAATCATGCAACTGCCGGTACGGTCTGGCTGGTTGTCACGTTCCTTGCGGTCGTTGACAAAGATAGAACCAGACATATCACGCGCTTCATAGGCCATTGTACTTCTCCGTCAACTTATCAATCTTGGTTTCTAGTTCTTCAAGGAAGTTAAAGACTTCCTCTTCAAGCTGCATAATCAGCTTGTCATCACGTTCAACGCGCTTAACCCACAACTGCATCTTTTCCGGTACACGTGGGTCATAGCTGATGAAGTCACACCAGTCACGGGTAGTGCAAGCCATCTGCCATTGCATCTGCGTGACATACTTGGCAGGGATTGTCTCTGTCAGGATTGTATCAATATGAGTGGCTGTGTTGGGGCATTTGATTTCCACCAACCCATCATAGCTAACAAGCCCATCAGGAGAAGCCCCTGCCATGGCAAGAGTAGGGTGGGGAACGAAACCGACCCCTTCCACCAAAGCCCCGGTTTCTGCTTCATAGGCAGCACGGGCCATTGGCTCAGTCTCAGTTCCCCACACCATTGCAGCGTTCTGATAGGAATCCCCCTGCTTTCCTGTCAGGCGCTCGCAAATCAATTCAGCCATATAGTTGGCGCGGCTGGCACTGTAGCCAGTCTTGGTCTTAGCAACCACATCAGCCACGCGGCTGGCAGTCACCTTGCCAAGACGGGCTGCATACCATTCATCGGTGCGTTGAAGGTCGTTCATGGAAGCCACTCGTAGATTTTGATGACGAGTCCGGCATACATCAGTGCTACGCCAGTAGCAGACACGATATATCCCATCAGTTCCCTGTCAGTCATTTTGACAGTCTTGTCGTGCAGATAGCCGCTTTGAATGGCCGCATAAAGCAAGCCAGCAAAGAAGACGAACGAGCCAAAGGCAACCATCACTTTTCCTCCCGCGCTTTCAGCATGGCATCTGCAACGTAATAAGAAGCTCTTGCGGCCTCTTGCACAGTTTCAATGCTTTGCAGTTGAATAAGCGCAGGAAGCGCAGCAATGGCAAACTGATCACGCAGCATCTTTTCACCAGCGCGTTTGATGTCTTCTTCACTTGGCTGGGAGGGAAGATGGCCCATTTCTGCCCAAAGCTCAGACATTCTCATCGGTCTTCTCCTTAGCATCAGCGGCTTGAGCCATCGCCTTCAGTTCAGCAATGGCATCGGAATCCAATGCGCTGCGCTGATCCTTAGAGAGTGTCTTCCACCATGCAGTGAGGGTAGCCGTGCCAGAGTTGGCCGCAATCATCGCATTCTTAGCAAGAGCTGCTTCATCATCTTTGGAAAGCTTCTTAGCCACTGGTGCGGCTTCCTTTGCAGGAGCTTTCTCAACAGCAGCATTGCCGTCATCATCATCAGCTGCAAGGCACAGAAGAGACATAAGGCCATAACGGCGAGCATAGGTAATGCCTGAACCAATGCCGTGAGCGTCATACTTATTGACGGGCATGAACAGCGTCTCAGACATAAACTCACCGGACTTGTGGACAATCATGGTTTCCACTTCCACACCACCTTGGATGGTGCGGGGAAATTGCACGATTGACAGATCATTGACTGCCAGCGGTTCACGGATAACACCGCGCACCGCAGCAAGGTCTGCGTACTTGGAACGGAATGCAGGATTGACGCCCTTCTTAGTGGCATCATCAATCTCGCCCTGCGCTTTGGACAGGGCTGTGGCAAGTTGGGAAATATTCTCAGACATCTTCATAGGTATTCTCCTTATGCGTTACATGGATTGCGGACGGAATAAAGCCAGTCCTCAAGTTCTTCATCGCGGCCACCATTCTTATGAAGATAGTAGTCACAAGCCTGTTCCACGATGTCTTCAGTAGAGTCCTCTACAATGCCGTTGATGAGATCAACACAGAGAATTGCATGGATGTCCTTGGGGCGAGTTTGAAACTCAGCAATCCAGCGAACCATATCCTTTTCATTCAGCATCTGCTCTTCCATCCAAAGCTCCTTGCCACGGATAGTGGCGCGGGTAGGACGGCGAACCACAACATAGAATGCCTGATCCTTCATTGAAGTAAGCTCTGTGTACGACATATCTTCTCTCCCGTAGTAGGGTTCCTCATATATACCTACGTTGCAGAGAAAATCAACCCCCCTCTTGACTTTTGTGAAAAAGGGGTCATTTTGCACACATGAGGCTAGATCGTGACCCATGTTTGCTTGAGGTTATCAAGCGGTACGGCACTGCATCCCGTTTGGCGCAATCGCTGGGCGTGAGCAACCAAGCTGTATCTTCATGGAAAATGATCCCTGCCAAATGGGTGCGGCAGGTGTCTAAGTCCACTGGCCTGCACCCATATCGTATCCGGCCCGATCTTTATGTTGAGGGCTATTGGAATATGGGGATGAATACGGCAGAGATTGCTGAGAAAATGAAGGTTTCTGAGCCTACAGTGGCCCGGTATCTTCATCTGGTTTTGGCGCGGAGGAAGGCTGGTCAGAATGATAACTCTTGTACTGCCGTTCCCCCCGTCAGTGAACCGCCTATGGAGGGCGAGTAAAGGAGGAGGTGTCTATAGGTCGCCTAAGTATGCCGAATGGCGCAAATTAGCCATGTGGCAGATTGCAGGGCAGTCCAAAGGTAAGCGGATTGAAGGCCCATATAAGCTGACAATCCTTGCCGTGCGTCCTGACAAGAGAAAGCGTGACCTTGGCAACTTGGAGAAAGCCATCAGCGATATTCTGGTGAGCCAAAATATAGTGCAGGACGATAGTCTGTGTGAATGGTTAGAGGCCCGATGGATAGATAAGGGGCCACAGTGTCGGGTCATAATAGAGCCGCTAGAGGATACAGATGGAGACGAGTCAGGTCCGATTGTTACGGGAGCGTATAGATCAGCTTGAGGAAGAGATTAGGCAAATGAGGGAAATCCTCATGCCGCCTGACAATCCTTTCTTGGGCCGCTTTGGTCTGTCGCCGCAACAAGCAACGATCATCAACGCTCTGTATAAAAACAATGGTGAGCTGCCAACTAAACGTATCGACCAGCTGATGCTGGAATACGCGCATGAAACCCGTAGTGAAATTTTGTCACATAGTTACGGTCGTGCAAGGGTTGCAGTATCGCATACAAGACGCAAGCTCAGTCGTTACGGTGTATCTATTGTTCATCATAACGGTTTTGGGTATAGGATAAATCAAGAGGATAAACAGAAGCTCAAAGATATGTTGGAATCTGCTGACTAATCAGCGATCCGTGCCAGACGGTTTCTGGCAATGCAGTGCATAGGGGAAAAAACATGGCTGCTACATCAACTGCAACGGTAACACTGCCGCCTCTGAAGATTGAGACGGTTCAAGTAACTCTGGTCGGTGACACGCCACTAATCGTGCATCGTTGGTCAGAGAAAGCTAAGAAGCAGATGCTTGATAAACAGATGAAGAAAGCTACCGCTGGTAAAGAAGCTAAGGACCCGGAGCGTGACTTCCGTGAGTCATTGTATGTGCTGGAGGATGGCAGCTACGGCTTCCCCATCATTGGCTTCAAAGCTGCGGCTGTCACGGCGTGTACGTCTATCGGCAGCATGACAAAAGTGGCTGCGCGACAGGCGTTTCACGTTGATGGTGAGTTTGCTGTCATTGAAGGCGATGAGCCTGCAATGCGTGAGGATATGGTGCGTATTGCGATGGGAACGGCTGATATCCGTTATCGTGGTGAGTTCAAGAATTGGTGGACTACGATCACTGTCAAATATAATGGCAACGTGATGTCAGCTGAGCAAATCCTGAACCTCATGCAGACCGCTGGCTTTGCAGTTGGTGTTGGTGAATGGCGTCCTGAGAAGGATGGTCAGTATGGCCGCTTCCATGTTGCCAGCGCGGAAGAGATGAAGCGCATCAACGACATCCGCAACAGCCGCAAGAAGGCTGCGTAATAACAACAGGGGCGATGCTACGGTGTCGCCCCAACTCTGGGGGTTGTTATGATCTATCAATGGAAATCTGATTCACGCTTTCCTGTCGGCGCACAGATTGCCGCAGAGCGTCTGCATCGTATCCGCACGCAGAACGGTGAACTGACTCCGCGCTTGGTGGTTGATGATGCTGCGAGTGAAAAATCACCATTGCATCCGTGCTTTGAATGGCGTGATGACAAAGCTGCTGACAATTATCGTTTGTGGCAAGCGCGTAAGCTTATGGGTTCTATTGTTGTTGCTGAATATGCCGATGCACCAGTCAATGCGGAAACCCGTGCGTTCGTCCATGTCACGTTGGAGGAGCCACAGTACGTTCCGATTGAAGTGGCAATGACCAGCGTTGATATGCGTGAGGAAATCCTGAGCCGTGCCAAGAAAGAGATTGCGGTATGGCGTCAGCGTTATGCTGCTTATGAAGAGTTTGCTGCCTTAGTTGCTGCGATAGATGAAGTCGTGTGACTAGCTTGGCCCGGTTAGGCGCGGCAGGTCAGGTTAGGCTTGTTGAGGCGTGATATGGTCCGTTCCGGTGTGGCAGGCGTGGCATTGCAAGGCTTGGACGGTTGGGAAAGGCTTGGCAGGCAGGTCGGGGTGAGTTGGGGCAATGTCGGGTAAGTTGCGGTGAGGCAGGAATGGCGAGGTGAGGTCAGCAACGGCTTGGTGCGGTGAGGCACGTTCTGGCAAGGCAGGCGGGGCGGGTTCCGGCCCGGTTAGGACGGTTCTGGTTTGGTGGGGCAGGCAAGTCAAGGTCAGGTGAGGGCTGGTAGGGATTGGTATGGCAGGCTGGGTCAGGCAAGGACGGTGCGGTCGGTTGAGGTATGGGCGGTATGGCAGGCTGGGTAAGTTCGGTTCTGGTGAGTTTGGGTAACGCAAGGCACGTTGAGGCAGGCTTGGTAGTGAGGGTCGGGTACGGTCGGGTTTGGTTAGGTTTGGCAGGCGTGGTCTGTCACGGTCGGGAAGGATAGGCAGGGTGCGGCAGGTATGGTCGGGTACGGTAGGTTCGGTTCCGGTATTGTCGGGTATGGCGTGGCAGGCATGGCAAGTTGAGGTCTGTCGGGCAGTGGTCTGGTTCGGAAGGGTACGGCAGGCAGGT
>Ga0129333_10000486_pt1 | contig 32603 bp, 6 predicted proteins | sample CPB6_08_DNA_FD_94474 | JGI IMG/M metagenome (GOLD analysis project Ga0129333, IMG submission 94474) | Freshwater to marine salinity gradient microbial communities from Chesapeake Bay, USA - CPBay_Sum_0.6_0.8_DNA | ecosystem: Environmental > Aquatic > Marine > Coastal | place: USA: Chesapeake Bay... | reverse complement strand
TATTTTAATTATGCCAAAGAAAATTGCTGAATGTACAAAGGCGCACTTAGTTAGTGTGCCTTTACCAAATCATGGTGCTACTTATACTGTAATTAGTCACCAATCTGTTATGGATTATGTATATACTGAGCTTGCTGCTGCAGGTTTTGGTGTTATTAGTGAGGAGTACAGATGTACTGCTGATGGACAAATTGCTCATGGAATTTACAGATTAAATTATAATAATGACCCTGAGCTATCAATGATGTTTGCTTGGACAAACAGTTATAACAAACAAGTAAGGTTTAAATGTGGTGTTGGTGCATATATCAACTTGACAGGTACTTCTATGGTTTGTGGAGATATGGGAAGCTGGGCTCGTAAACATACTGGAACTGCTGATGAAGAAACAATTAAAACCATACAAGAGCAAATAGCTAATGCACACATGTATTATAACCAACTTTGTGCAGACAAAGAGTCTATGAAGGGTATCACACTGAACAAGAGAAAGCAAGCTCAGCTATTGGGCATCTTGTTTGCGGAGTATCAGATTCTTACTACAGAGCAGGCTAGTATTGTAAGACAACAGATGGACAGACCTAGTCATGTCTATGTAGATAGTAACAGCTTGTGGGCATTTTATAACTTTGTAACTATTGCTCTACAGCATTCTCATCCTAAAACTTGGATGGAAGATCAACGTGTCTTACATTATTTTATCTCAACTGTTAATAACTTCCAACAGTGCAGCGCACCTGCACAGATAGTTGTACCTGTTCCAACAGATATTACAGCTGACACACCTGTAGTTAATCCTAATCAGGTGGACCTGGAGGATTTGATTGCTATTGCAGAAGCAGAACAAGCTATGTCAGAAACAATAGTAACTTATACTGATCCGGTTGGAAATACTTTTGAAGCACCAACTGTATCTTTAGAAAATACAGAGGTGGTTAGTGAGACTAATCAATTAGAAGATCTTAGAGATGAGGAAGAAGATCTAAATGATTGGATGAACTTAGAAATAGAATCAAACAATGATGATTTTACATTTGATATAGGAGATGCTAAATCAAACTCTGATGATGAAAAAGATAACAGTGACTTTTTTTAAAAACTTCAATTCCCAATTTTGAAGAATGAGAAAGGGGATGGCGCAAGCTGTCCCCTTTTTTTTTAACTTTGAACCATGAAAGAACAATTAAATTCCGTGGCTGAGTTCCACAAAGCATTTGGTCAGAAAGATGGTAAATGGCCACAAACATTAGAAAGAAATGATTATAATCTTAGACATGCTCTAATGGAAGAAGAGAACAATGAGTACTTAGAAGCTTGCGAGAAAAATTCTCTTGTAGAAATAGCTGATGCTCTAGGAGATCAGTTATATATTTTGTGTGGTACAATTCTAAAACATGGCATGCAAGACATAATAATAGATGTATTTAATGAAATACAAGCTAGTAATATGAGTAAGTTAGGACCTGATGGTAAACCTATTCTTAGAGAAGATGGAAAAATATTAAAAGGAAGTTCATATTTTAAACCTAATCTAGAATCAATATTAAATAAAGGGGTAAAAAAATAACCCCTTTTTTTTAATACGGTTCTTTATCTATAAGAATGATGCTTCCCAACTCTTAATTGCTGCTTCAGGATTTAAATTATATCCAGAGAAGCCCATAAGCTTTTGGAATCTAGCCCAAGCTTTATTATCACCTTTCTCATATACACCCTCTTTCCTTTTATATTTTTCAGTTATATTCCAAGGAAGAATTTGATCTATAAATTTTATACCTCTGTCTATTGTTCCAGTCATTGCTGATGGTGATCTTAATGCCTTATAAGCATCTCTTGGATTTAAATAAGCAAAAGTTTCTGATCTCATCCTCATAGCTTGATATAAAAAGAAATATTCAAAATAAGATTTAGTTTCTTTCTTTTTCTTTTTATCATCATCATCACCCCAGGTTAATGCTAAAATTACTGCTAGTGATGCTAATATTAATGTCATCTCAGCAATAACCTTTCTTATTTGCATTTTTTCAAATTTTGTATATTGTTTCCATCTTGATAAAATATTAAGCTTATAAGTTCTAAGATCCCTCAGCATAGTTTTATAAAAAGTTCTATAAAAACCTTCTGTTGGTGTACCAAGTTCGTCATCAAAACTTACTTCTTTATATCTGCGTTTATATCCTGGAACAAGATATTTTCTATACATTATTAGAAGTCTTCCAATAGAATATTTTTGTAAGACAGATTTATCAAATTCATTATATACACCATGCATTCTTTTATTTAAAGCATGAAGTATATTAGTATGTTCTATTCTTTGTTTTTCATCATAATCTACAAGATCACCTTCAGGATTTTCAAGACTTTTATTTGTTCTTATTTGAACTTTATATTTTTTTTCTTTATTTCCATTTTCATCTGTTACAGTATCAAATAAATATGTTCCATATTTTTGATGTGCGTCTAGTAATGAAATTTCTTTTCCTGTTTCTTTATCTATAACTTTAGTAGCATCCATTAATGCCAACATAGCAATAGACTGAAGTTCATGTTCACCAGCATGCATATTAAAGAACAAAGTATTTGTTCTAAATAATTTTTGAGCAACAGTTGCTGAAACATCTTTACCATATTCATCTTTAAACTTACCTTGAATAGCATCATAGTACTCAATTAATTTACCTAACCAGCTTTCTGGATATGGTTTACCAAAATCTGATAAACATCCTGCTAATTTTCCTCCCCAATAGAGGCTTTTAGCTTTAGTTAAATTTTTTAAACTAAAAAATTCAGAACCTGCAGCTTCTATTATAAGCTGAAAGTTTCCTTGTAAATTATTTGCTACACCTTTAAGTACATCTAAAGAAAGTGTTGTAACTGCTGATATACCAATTGCAGTATTAGTAATTTTACCAAGATCTAATTTAAAAAATTGACTTGCTTTTTGTGACTCCCCTTTAATAACCATATTGATAAATTCATCAAGATGGAATTGTGAGTAGTCCATTGCATTACTACCTATATATTCTTCATAACCTAACTTTTTAGCAATAGCATCAATTATAGGTTTACCCTTAGAGTCTTTTGCCGCAATTTTTCTATTACCAATAGTTTTTTGAAAGGCATATATTTCAGATTGTATTTCATTTAAGGAATTAAATCTTCTTGCCATAGCACCAAATTGAATAACAGATGAAGCTAAGTCAACACTAACATCTTCTTTATCCATTTTTTGTGTAAAAAACACTGGTATTATATCAAATTTTTCATTAGATGATCTACCTATTCCATAAACATTATCATCTATTTCATTAGTTTGACCAGCTGTTTCACCATATAAAGATTGATCATATTTTTTTCTTTGATAAGATTCAGATAGTTTACTTTTAATTGCTTTTTTAATTCCAAATCTTTGTCTTCTTTCTACATCATCCATTTCTATAGATGGTACAATAAGACCTGGTCTTTGACCTTCGGGTAATAGCTCTTGAGATTGAAGATACTCATCAGTTAAAATTTTATGATACTCTCCTTGTGGAGATATTGGTTTACCTTCTCTATTATATAGTTTTAACCAAGCGTCATTTAAATATTTATCACTTGGTTCTGAAAGTTCACCGTAATATTTTTTTTCTCCATCCTTAGTTCTTTCTACACTTCTTAACCACTCTCCATATTCCTCATCTGTAATTATACCATCTGCTAAATCTTTTCTTTTTTCATCAATTACTTTATCTCTTTCTTCTTTAGATTTAGGTTGTGTATTTCTATCAAACCATTGTCTTCTAGATTCATACCATTTAGTTAATGCTTTTTCATGTTGTTGTTTTTCTATATCAGTAGCATCTTCTTTAAGCTTTGGTTTAGGATTGCTTTTACTAAAGTCACGCAATGCTTCACCAAATTTGTTCATATTATATTTTTGAACAAATGAAACTACTTCTTCAAATATTATTTCATTAGTTTCTTTATCTCTTATGACTTTACCATTTACATCTCTTACTGGTATTCTTAAAAACTCAAATAGTCCTTCATTAAGTTTTTCTACATTACCAATACTTCTACCTGTTTTTTGTGAAAAGCTTTTTAATGCATCAGATATTTTATTTCTTACTTCAATATCTTCTATTCTTGTTTCTTCAAATTGGGATTTAACCATTTTTGCAAAAAGAGATAATGGTGCATCACCTGAACTTATTAGAGGATCTAACCAAGCTTGAAAAAAACTTTCATCATTTGCTGTTTCTAAAAGCAGAGCTTGTAATTTTTCTTTATCTAGTTGCATTCCTCTCCACTTTTCTAACTCCTCTTTATTAAATTTAATTTCTCTTTGTTTAGCTCTATCACTTAAATCACTTTTTTCTAACTCATCTATTCTTCTTTCATATGCTGCTATTTGTTCTTCAATAGTAAGATCACCTCTTTTAGATCTATAGTTGATTAATTTTTCAGCAATTAATGAAACAACTTTTTGTTCAAAGAAGATTCTAATATCATTTTTTATCTTCATTGATTCTGAAATCTTTTGTTGAGGTGTTAAATCAGATTTTGATCTTACACCTTCTGATGGTCTTGAAAAATATCTATCAATATCATCTTTAGAGATTTCATCTAAAATACTATAACCATTAGCAACTTGATTTGCGGAAGATATTATATCTAAAAACTCTTTACTAGTTGTCTCTCCTTTAAGATGTTTTTTATAAGCTTCTGTAATTAATTTTTTTGCATCTATAAGTTCTTCATATGCAAAATCTACAAATGCATTAATTGATTCTACTTCTTCAAGAGATTTTAAATTTTTAATTATTCTATTTAACGCAATTTTCTTTTCTTTTTGATTTAAAACTTTCTTTTTAGATAACTCATTGCGTTTAGTTTCTAAGTAAATTTTTATCTTTTTTAAAGATTTTTGAAAGCTTGGTTCTTCAAATGCTTCTGCTACAGAAGCATCTTCAAACTCTTCTGGTGTACTACTAAAGTCTGGATCACTATTTAATAATTCATCTTGACCATAGATTTCTTCCCATTCTTCTAATGCTCTTTGTTCATTACCATTATTGAAGGCAAGTATCTCCTTCCACTCTTTGCTATTTTTAATTGGACAATTTCCTAACATAATTTATTAAATATTTCTTGTACATCATAATAATCTCCCATAGTTTTAGCACTTACTAATTTGTCTATAACATCATTGATGTCATATCCTAAGAATGCTAATTTATTATCTAAATCTAGTAATTTTTTATTTGTATTTATCCAATTTAAATTAGCTTCTATTAACTTTGGATTTACAGGTTCTTCTCTTAATGGTTCTGGGACTGACTTACCAGTTTCCATATCAACATTTCTCATGTAGATTTGATTAGTAGTTGGATCTGACCAATCATAATTACCAAACTTATTAAGATTCCAAGTTCTTGTACCTACTGTAAATGATTTTGGTTGAACTCCATTAGATGCTTCCACTAGTTTTTGATACTCTTCCATATCAGTATTTATAGAAGATTCAGAACCACCATCCTTTACTGGTCCAGTAGGTTGAGTAGATACAAACTCTTTAAATCCTTCTATATCTTGTTTACTTCCTAATATGTGTATTTGGTCTGGCTCCAGCACACCTATTTCTTTTGACTCATTTGTTCCAACAAAACCATCATAGCCTTTTAAATCTACTTTGGATATATCTCCAAAACTCTTGGTTAGATCAATCAAAGGATTTTTAATATTTAAAATTGCAGATATAAAAGCACTACCAAAAGCTCCAGATATGGGAGAACCATACATTTGTGTTTCTTCATCATAGATATTATTATCTGTAAAATATATACCACCTGTAGTGACATAATCACTTTTTTGATAACCTGGTTCTCCTGGTTTTAAAAATCTACCTTTTTCTTCTATACCTTTTTTACCAGAATCAGAAGTCATGTGATATAAGATTTCTCTTACAACACTATCTGGAAATATAGTAGACAGATATTGAGAATACTGTTGAGGTGTACCTATTTTAGCTAACTCAGGATTAGATTCAAATAGTTCTGATACACCTTCTTTAACACTAGTAGATGGCTGAGTAGGAGTAAAATAATCTTTCCATGACTCTGAAAATGCACTGTTATAATCAAAGTAGTTTTTAACAGAAACTAATTGACTTTTTAGATTTTCTTTTTCAGCTCTCAGCTTATCTACATTCTCTCCACTAGTCTCAAATACAAAATTATCAATTTGTCCACTCTTTGTACTACCATCACTTTCAACTCTTATTGTATATTCTTTTTTCTTTGCTGTTATTACTTTTAAAATAGCATGGTTCTTGTTTCTAGTTATTTCCAATACTTTAACTTTATAATCAGAAGCATTTTCATTATTATAAACATTTAGTATATCACCAACTTTTGTTGGTATAGTATTATTAATTCTTTGAGTTAGACTATTGATATTTCTAGTAATTTCCTTATTTTTTTCTACTGTATTATCATACTCTTTTTTTAATAACTCTACCTTTTCATTTGCTTTTAAATAATTGTATGCAGTTTTAATAGTTTCTTCATCACCTTTTAACACTTTATCTTGTAATGACCTTAAATTAACTCCTTGTTTTAATTCATCTAAAGTATATTCTTTTAAAACATCTTTTATAGACATTACACCTTCTTTAACACTACCTTGTTGTTGATTAGTAGCTTTAAATGTATTAGCATACACATCTCTAATAGCTTGTTTAGCTGCCTCTTCTACTTCTTTACCTTTGTATTGTTCTCTTGGAACCCACTTATCTTCTTTTTGTACATTGTAAGATTCTATATCTCTAGAGCCTACACCAGCAAAGTTTTTAGTAAGTATTGGAGTATCTGTAAGCTCAAATTCTTTAGTGCTTGGATTATATTTATGCCAGTTTTTGCTTGATATATCCCAAACATAAACAGGCTTATTTAATTTAATACCTAATTGAACTGCTACATTTGTACCCCCAAATACAGAACCTGTATTAAATCTAGAATCTCCATTCAGCTCTGCTATAGCAAAAACAGCATCTGCATTAGCAACTTGATAGTAATTTCTTACTTTAAGATTGCCTGGAATAGTATCTGGATATCTTTCTCCAAGTAATCTTTCTACTTCATCTCTTGCAGCATCCATTTGTTCTTTAGTAAGAACAGTAGCTTTAACACCTGCATTTCTAAGTTTTTGAGATAGGTTAGTATTACCAGCATCTTTATAATGCATATGATTAGTGACCCCAAACTCTCTACCAATTATATCCCAGAAAGTATCTCCACCATAAGCACCACCAGAATGATTAGTAAACTCTGCTGGATTGTTTGTAGTAGCTGTAGTAGGTTGAGTAGCAATTAATTTATCAAAGTTTTCATTAAAAACTATGTTAGAAGGTATGGGTCCAGCAGCACTAAACATATCTGCCATTTCTTGACCAGTATAACCATTAAGATTGCTCTCAGAATAATCAGACACTAAAAATTCTTTAGCTGGGTTTTGTCTGGCTACTTCATATAGTTTTTTAATGTTTTTAGTTATATCCTCAGCTGATATAGAACGTAAACTATTATTAGTTTTAATTCTTAAATCTTTAGTTGGTAAGGCATATGATTGACCTTGTAATCCTTCCCCTTGACCATATACTGCTCCAAAATTATCCTTAGCATATTTAGCTGCACCTGCACCATGTCTACCTTCTGGATTACTACCAAATACAAATATTTGATTAGGTTGTAAGCTAGTTACTTTTCCGGAATATGTTTTTCTTACACTAGGTTGAGTAGGACCTTCACCCTCCTTAAACATTTGGTATCCTGTTTCTAGATCTACATTTTCATAGTATACTGTACCTGCCATATCTGAGTCTGCACCTATCTCCACCATGTCATACAAGTTATTGTCATTCAATAACCAAGCTGTACTATTTGGCATACCTTGTTGTCTCCCATTATAGAATTCAGAAAACTTAGTATTTGGTGTTGTCCATCTTTTAGGTTTAACACCATTATTTTTTATTAATACTGAATTATAAAGTTTAACATCTTCATCTAAGATAAGTCTGTCTCCTCTTTTAAATTCTTCAGGTATACTTTGTTTTCCTTCATTTATATCAAACTCTTCTTCCCCTGCTTTTTGAAGTTCTATATCCACTTGCGTGGCTATTTGCTCCATGTCACTATTATAATAAATATTACGAGGACTTGCAAAAATATTAAAATTAGAAGCCTCTAAAGTTTTATTAAAAATAGTAGCAAGGACTAAATCAGAAACATATAAGTTGTCAAACTTTTCATTAGTTTCAATATAGTTACTCATAAATGCAGGAGTGATATCTTGCATTAAAGATTTATATTGTGTAGAATCTAGTCCTTTTACAAAGCCTGTTGTGGTCTTTCCAATACCATGTTGATAATACATCATCAATGAAAACACATTGAATAGATCACTGATTCTTTTATCTTTAGAAGCAATCAATGGATCATTTTTAGGATTATCTAATTTTTGTATAGAGTAATCCCCCAACTGTCTTATTTGATTAAAATACTCTTGAGCTAAAGCACCCTTTATATCATTTCTATTATTTAGTCTTATAATTTTATAACCATCTCTATTTCTTTGTGGAGATATCTGAGATAGTATAGTGAATTTTTCAAATAATGCCGGGTAGTTTTCTAATGAATTAAGAAGCTCTAGGATATTATCTCTATAACTATATTTAGTTTTACCCATGATATACATAGGGTTATAACTATTTAGTAATGCTCTTTCAGATATATATTGTTTATATGCATTTTCCGCATTACCGTCATTTTTAGCAACAAGACTAATAAAGTAATCATCATTACTAAGAGTATCTATACTATTTTTACTTTCTAGTATTGCTCTTTCTATATTATATCTGTAAAATGATCTTAAACTTATAAAAGGATCTTGACCCAATTTAAATGTATCATACCCCCTACCTTCATATGATGTTTCTGGATTCCTATTTTCTAAATAGTTTTTAGTAGCATAATCAAATTCAATAAGTCTTGTATTTACTATAATTTTATCTTCTTGAACTAATACAGGAGTATTTATATCATTATTTATTTCAATTGTTTTTTTATCAGTGCTTTGTGGTAAATTAGATAGTTTACCACTTTCATCATAAAAGTTTGTTTGATAATTTTGATATATATAGTTAATTAGATTATTACCAAAAGCTCTTGTGAAATTAGCTCTTCCATCAGCACCTCTACCATATTTTAAAATAATTTCAGCTCTTGTATTATCAATACCTCTTTTTAAGAAGCTAGTTATTTTTTCATTAAGTTTTATTTCAAATAGGGGAGTAACCAAATCAATTGTTAAGTCATCAAACATTAATGAAGATATAACAGACTGCTTTGTCATATATTTTACAAAGTCTTGATCTATTTCTTCATCTTTTTCAAAAGTTTTTAATACATTTTTTCTATCTTTTGCTTCTTGTACTGTTGTTAGTTTAGATGTATCTGGAGAAAATGCTTGTTCAAAGTCACTCATTCTTGAGTATTGATTTTCTAATTCTAAATAATGCAAGAAAATTAAAAGAGCTTTACTACTTGACGCATCCTGAATATTTAGAACACTATATAAATCAGATTTAGTAATTTTATCTTTATTTGTAAGATTAACTTTTGCTAATTTTTCAATTAAAAAATATAAATTTTCTTTATGAGACAACCAATTTGCACCTAATATTCTATTGTAAATTTTAGTACTTTCTTCATCAGCTGATCTGATTCCGGATATTAAATTAGGGTTTATCTTTTTTGTGTTTAAAGAATTTCTTAAATCTTTTACAGTTGTGTTTTCTATATTTTTACCTATAGTAACAGTAATTTTCAAATCTTCGGGTAAAGATTTTAACGTTGCTGATAACTTATCATTACTAACATCAGCTATTAATTTTTTTATTTGATCCTCATTTAATTGAGAATTTAATACATCTAAAATTATCTCATTTTTAATTTCAAAATCTTTTTTAGAACCAAACAATGCATTATTAATAGATGAATTATTCATCTTTTGCATATTTAAATACTTTGCAACTAGTGGTTGATTAAGTAAATAAACTATGTCTTCCTGATCCATACCAGCTCTGGTTAAATAACCATAAACTGTCATTGCTTCAGGGACTAATTTTAATTCAAAAGGGAATGTTGCCTTAGCTCTATCCAATACTCCTTGTAAAGAGTGAGATGTTGTATCAGATATGTTTTCTCCGGCTACATTATTTTCAGCACCAACTGAAACTACTTCTTCATTATTAGAATTTACTGTAGTATTAACATCAAATCTTACTTTTAATGGTACTTTTAATGTATCTGAGATTCTATATCTTGCTGGCATTTTTGCACCAGCAGCTTTATATAATGGAATTGATTTAGTCAATTTAGCTAAAATACCTAATGAAGGTTCAAGAGATAAATTAGCTTCATGAACATATAAATTATATCCAATAGTAAAGTGGCTTGTTGGACTTGGAATTTTTTCACCTTTTGTATTTACATCAGAAGGTCTATTATCAACATTTTTAAACTTATCATAACCTGTTCTATTTGCAGTAACGTTTTCCTCATACCTATCCATTAAATATGTACCATTAGGTTTGATTAATGTTACTGCATTTTCAGGAAGCATTAATATTTCTACAGATGCTTGTAAGTACTTGTTCTGTAAATATTTTTTCTGTAAATTAATTAACTGTCTAGATGTAAGTCTACCTTCAGGAAGTTTGTTTTTCTTCTCAAGTTCTTTAGTCTCTTCTAAAACTTTATCAAAATTTTCTACTCCTTTGTCAATATAGTTTCCTTCAGAATCTATGTTAGGCATAGACATAAATAATTTATCCCCATCAAAATCTGACCCTGCTTTTGCTACAATTTCAGTTGGTGTGATAATAGTATTACCAAATGACTCTGGTAAGAAATGCCAGACTGTAGCTGCTTCAATAGTATTGTGAGCATCATTAGGAATTCTAGGTCCAAATAGTGTAAGTGATTTTTTATTTTTTGCAAACCATTCAGGATTTTTAATTAATTGATTTAATCTTTCAATTGTTTCAATCTTATTTCCATCTAAATCTTTTGCATTAAGTAAATTTCTAAAGTCTCCTTGTAAAGCAATTGCAACTTTCATTTCTTCAGATCTAGTCTCTCCATTTATTAAATAAAAAGGAAGAGTATTAGTACCTAAAAGTTTTTGAATTTCTTTTAATTCAGTAAGACCTATGTAAGGAGAATCCCAAATACCATTTGTAAATGTTGCTGGAGATTGAACTAATGGCTCACCTTTAGTTTTTTGTTTAACAACCCCTCTTTGTATTAAACTTACAAGTAATTTTTCAATACTATCTGATTCAGGATGCAATGATAAATCCATTGCAAGTTTTCCGTCATTATCTGTATTAATTAATTTTATTAAATGTTGTGGTGTATCTCTTTCTGTAAGTTCACTTCTAATTATTTCAACAAACTTTGTAAAATCACCAATTACTCTACCATCTATTAACTCAATACCTAAACCATTTAGTAGATCTTCTTTTAATAATTTTGAGTATTCTTTAATTGTATTAGAATATTCATCTACAACAGCTTTATTATTTGAATTTTTTAATTCTCCATCTTCAAATAAGTTGTCTATTATAATAGCTCTTGTTTGTGTAGCAATTTGAAGTTCACCTTTATAGGAGTCATTCATTACTGTTACCTCTTTAAGATTAGCTAAATAAATTGGATTATTTGTAAACTTAAATATATTCTCACCTTCATCATTAACTTCTGTATTTACAAACTTCATTTCTTTATCTGAAAAAACATTATCAGTTTTTCCATCTGAAGTTAAATAAGCACCTTTTGATCCTGAACCAAATGTTACAAGTTGAATATTTTGTTTTAACATTAGCTTATGAAGTTTTTCAAGCTCAGAACCAGCTACTGCATTTACACCAGGGATAAGTGGAATAACAGAAAATTTATACATTCCTCTTACGGGTAAAACATCATTTTCAATTGTTCCAAAATAATGCAGTTTATAGATTGAATAAAACTGATCTATATCTTTTGATGTAATTGTTTCATTATTAATTATTTTTTGATACAATGCTTCTTCAGCCAAGCTCCAACCTCTTCCTGTTTTCTTGAGTGTCCGGTATGCATCAAGTGTAACATATGCCATACCATCTGATTCTTTCATTTTTTTATATAACTCAGCATCTGCTGCTGCTTTTTCTTTTGCAACTTCTGGACTAAATCTTTTTAGATAATCTTTTTCCCAAAGTTTTTGATATTCTTTAATATATATTGATTCTCTTACTGGATCTTCAATAACTGCTGAATTAAGTTTCTCAGAAAAAACAAAGTTATCATAATTAATACCTTCTTTTTCAGTTAGTTTAGAAGCATATGTTTCTTTATTAAATACATCATTTATAAAGCTTTGTGTTTGTTCATCAAACATAAACCCAATACCATCTGATGTAAGGCCAGGAATTCTTTTTGACCAGTCTTGTTTGCCGTGATCCCATTGTGCATGATCCCCAAATAATATAATACTTGTCTCATATTTGTGTATAAAATCATTAAACATATATGATTTAAGCAATGCATTAACTAATTTATTATCTTTTTGAAATTGTTTAAGAGCATCACCAGACAAGTCTTCTCTTTTAATACCAACTTTTTCAAATAGAGATTTAGATATATAAGGTATGTTATTAAAGTATAAGGATTTTATATCTGACAAAATTTCATCAAAGTATTTTTTTATATCATTCTTAATCATTGTACCAAGCTCTTTATCCACTTCTTTGACATAACTTAATATATCAATATCAGATTGTTGGTCTGCAAGTTCATACAATTTATTTTTTGTATTCTGACTTAACATTCCTTTGAATGCTACAAAAGTTTCTCCAGAATAAAGTTCTTTACCGTTTTCAATAACTCTATTATTATATCCTTTAATTCTAAGATATTTATCTTTATCTGGGCCTCTAAACTTTTTAATTCTGTCATACTCTCCTTGGATATAGCCATACAAGTATCCTACTCTTGCAATTTGCTCACCTTCTTCTGTTAAAAATTTATTAGTATTTATATATAAATTTTTATCTGATTCAGAAGCATCAAAACCTAATCTTGCTTGGTCTATACCACCATTAATTTTAACTCCATATGAAAACTTTTTATCAGAAGTTCTTGGAAGTTCAGCTACACCTGCTAAACTAAAACTATGGAATTCAAATATAAATTTAGATAGAGGGTCTAGATCAGTTGTGACATTTCCAGAATTATTTCCAAAATAATCTGTAAATGCAAATCCATCTTGAGCAAATACTTCTAAACTTTTATTTTTCTTTTTCTCACCTTTATTTTCAAAATTGAATAATGTTGACATTATTTTAAGGTGTCTAACATGAGTATTTATTTCTGGATTAAGATGAGACATACTGTTATATCTTGGATCTGTCCAAAGTTGATGCATATATTGAACTTGGTTTAATGCATATGCTGCAGCATGAAGTGAACTCCAGTTAACTTCCTTATAACCAACGGTTTGATTAGATCTAATTATAGCAGTACTTGAACTATCATAACCATACATTATTTGTAGTTCAGCTAACCTTTTAAGCTGTGTAAGTTCGCTTACTTTACCTTTTTTACTTTTATCTAATACAGATTCTGAGAAGCCAACAGATAAAACTTTTAAAGGATTTTTCTTAAAATTATTAAGTAAAAGTTTTTGTTCTTCAGTTATTGTTTCACCATTAGACTCTAAAATATCTAGTTGATTTACTTTTTTAAGAATATCATAGATATATGCTAAACCATAATAACTAACGCTAGTAGGTTTATCTAACTCTTTTTTAATATTGTCATTGTCCTGTAATTCAATACCCAATATTTTTGCAAATTGTATTTGTTTATTTAAGTTTAAAGTATCACTTTTACTATCCTTAAAATCTTTTACAACCTCAGATAAGTTTAAAGATCTAATGTTATCTCTTGAAACATTTACATATTTACTTTTCTTAAGTGTCTCAAAAGTATTAATCCACTTAGTTACAACATTATCAACTGCAAGATCTGATTTTTTAACTATAAAGTCTAATTCTTTATCATCTTCTCTATAGTATGCATAAAGTTGTTGGTAATCAATCTGAGGTTTTGCAAAGTCTTGAAAAAATCCTCTTGCTAAATCAAATTCAAATGTATTAACTTCAGCTCCTGATTTATTAGGATCAGGAAATTTATATTTAAATAACTGTTTTAATTCTGGAAACTTTTCTGATTCTTCTTTTAACCTTGTATATGCTTCATTTCTATCTCTTATACCCCCTATTGTTTTAGCAACTATAGCAAAAGTTTTACTAAATTCTGCTCTCTCTATAATTCCAAATCTATCTTTTACAAAATTACCTTCTGAATCTACTTTCAATAATGTTTTTAAAACAAATATTGTTTGTTTACTCATTGTTTGTTGTAAAGATTGTTTTCCAGTTTTTTCATTATTCTGCTCTAGACCTCCTTTGTTTTCTTCTTCATCAACTAGTTCTCCATTTTCATCTAATTCTTGATCTTTATTTTGAATAACTGAATCATCTTCAACAGCATATTTTTTTCTAGATACTTCATAAGCTGTATTTTCCATATGGTATTTTATTATACCACTTTTTTCATCACCCCAGTTTTTTAATGTAGTTTGTAATATTCTTACATTATCTCTAATAGTTTCTTGATCTTGATCAATCTCTACTTTATCTAAGACAGGTTGTTTTATGAGTTCAGTAAAAACTTTAGCCTTAGCTTTTTTATAATTATCAAATTGAGTTTGTGCATCTTGTGGTCTTGTAACTAGAACAATGTCTATATTTCTTCCATTCTTTTTTATTGTTCCATGTTTGTAAAAATCACCAACTATTCTAACACTATCTTTATAATCCTCTCCTCTTACTCTTTCTCCTCTTTTTGTAGATGGTAATAAGTTATTAAAGTCCCTAACTTGTGATGTTAAAAAGAAGTATTTATTTTTTCCATCAGAAGCTTTCATTATAGCAATAGCATTGCTTTCTATCTCTTCTAATGTCTTTAACTCATTAAAATCTTTAACACCCTCTAGTGTTTTAAGTTTAGCTTCCTCTTGTCTTAAAATTTCTTCAAATCTTTCTTTAGCATCCTTGTATAAATATGATTTATATTTTGGATTCATGAGTGCTGAAAGACTTACGCCAACACTTTTACTTTCTTCTTGAAGCTCATTTATTTTTTCAGCAAAAAAATTGTCAATAGAATTAGAAATTAATAGACCATCCCCAGGAGATAGTGCATCTTGTGATGGATATTCAACCTGTCTTGGTCCTCTATCTAATTGAGTAAACATTTGATTATCAATACTTGGAGAGTACTTATTAAAGTCTCCAATATATAGTTCATTAAATAATCTTTGAGCCATTGGCGAGTTAAGACTATTTATAACTGTATCTTGTTTTTTAAACTTCTTAAGCACCTTACCAAATAGTTGTTTTAAGAACTCAACTATTTTTCTAAATAAAGTATTTCTTTTTGGAGCTGCTTGTTTTGCTTTTCCTGTTTTAACATAGTTACGGAAATCTTCTGCAAGCATTTCTTCTAATTCTCTAAAGCTCATTTTACTATAAGGAGTATTTCCTTTAGCATCTTTGTAGTTCTTGAGCTCATTGTATAAATCTAACTTTTGTTGTTTAGTTAAAAACAACTGGGAGAATACGTGCCATGCTTCATGATAAATAGTAAGGTTTTGATATATACTACCCATCTTTTTATTAACCTCTAACCTACCCATAATACTTGTATCAGCAAGAGTAGCACCTGCTACAATAAATCTTGCATATACATCTGAGTTTACAATGTTTGCCATATGACCAAACTCAATGAGTTTTCTCATTGGCTCCATCTCTTTACTATTCCACCAACTCTTAGCTTGTCTAACTTTTAGTGGACTAATAAATTCTGGCTTTATGCCTGACCTTTCAAAATACTTTTTATTTTTTTCAGATATTTTTTCTTCTTTAAATATATCATTTACTGGAGTATTATTCTCTGGAGAATTATTTTTAGAAGCAATACCCTCACTTATCTGTTCTTCTATAGGAGGATTAGTTTTTTCAGAAGCTGTTTTTTGAGAAAATTTAGTTTTATTAATTTCTTTTAAAATTAAATCTTTTTGATTTTGATTTAAAACTGAATTATATCCCTCTGAAAGTAATTTAAATATATCTTCAGCAAATTCCCTAGTTTGATTTTTACTATAGTTATTTGTTATCTCTTCAATAAAATATTTAGTAATTAAAAAACTATCGTAAGGATTTGCTTGGTCAATAGTAGATTTGTATGCATCTGATGTTGCAGTATTTACTATTCTATATGCTTCCTCTTCATATACTGTTGGTTTTGGTGGAGCAAAGTCTTCATCAAAAGGATCTTGCTCTTTTAAAATCTCTTTACCAAATGAGCTATTATCTGTAGTAAAATTGACTACATAATTATAAAATCCTGGATCTGCATTTGTAAGCTCTATATCTGACTTTAGACCTTTTATAAAATCAAAATAATCTGCATTTCTATTAAAGCCTGTACGTTCTGTGTTTAATCTCATATAAACACCACTTGCTAAAGCTGTATTTTTAAAAATAATTTGTGTTCTATTAGAATTTTTCTTTAATCCTTTTTGTGTAAGATATTCTACTATATACTCTTTGTATTTATTTATTACTTCATCTCCAGCTTTTTTAAGAGCCTCTTGATCTAATTTTATTTTTACATCAAGTTTCTTTGCATCTTTTCCAAAACCATCATATAAGTTAAAGTAAATTGATTTACCATCTTTACTATAAAATAAATCATACTGTTTACTAGTTCTTCCTAAATCAAATCCTTCAAAAAACTGATTGGTATATTCTTTTTTATCCTCATTCTTGATATTTTTATTAGTCAATACCTCTGCAATTTCTAATGCTAAGTCATCAGTGATAAGTGGTCTATTTATAAAAAAGTCATTACCATTAATTTTTATAAATGCTGATCCACTTTTAAAGTTTTTTTGATCAAATGGAATTGTATAAATACTCTTTAAAATTTCAGATACTTTATCTTTAAAAGATGGAAGATTTATTAAATCATTTAAATATATTTTTGTAGCTGATAAATTAGTGGGAACACCATTTGTAACATTTGTTATTGGTAAAATTTTGGTTTCTCCATTTAATATTTCATTTTGAATTGTATACAGTTCTTCAAGATCCTTATTTCTTTGTTCTCTTACAAGTTTTGTATATTCTTCTTTTGTTCCATCTATTTCTGGATTGTAGGTATTCTCAACAAAAGCTTCAACAGATATTAATAAGTCTTCAGTATTGTACATATTGGTAGCAGAATATTCACCATTTTTTTCTCTTATGGTTCTCATAAACTGATACACTGGTTTACCAAGTTCTGCTGTTGTTATATTACCCTCTTCATCAAAGTAAAGAGTATTTCCTTTATCATCACTAATTAATAATATTACTCTTTGATTAGCTTGTTTAATGTCTTCAGAAACTTTTAAATTTCTATCAACTATAGCATTAGACTTATCTATTTCACTTTGTGTAGATTTATCAAGATATTTTAAATTCTGAGGTGTTGCATACGCACTTAATGTGATAGCTTTAAACACTAATCTTTTTCCTTGATATACTATTCCATTTAATGGATTTGTAGTATTCTGTATTTCTTTTATTCTATCAAAAGTCTTAACCATATATGTAAGTTCTTGGTTAAGATCTTCAATTGATAAAAAAGGATTCTTTTCTTTCTTATTTGGATCTAATTTTACATATGCTTGAGAAGTACCACCATAGGCACTTAGTGTACTAAACCTTTCTGGTAGTCTTACAACTGGCGGTTCAATTGAAGGATTTTGATCTAAACTTATTTCATTTTTTTGTTCATTTTCTATTATATCTTTTTTTTCTTGTAACTCTGAAATATCACTTAAGGTATTAATGATTGATGCAACACCAGTATCTGGATTTTTAAATTCTGTATTTAAATCATCTAGTGCATCTAATCTTAATCCTTCTTTTAATTTTAATTGTTCAAAAAAATTATTTTTAACATCAATAATTATTCTTGGTATAGACTGTAGAAATTTTGCTGCAACTTCTGGTGAACTTTGCTCAGAAAAATCTTTGAAAAGATTTTTCATATAATCCATAGCATCAAATGTGCTATTTGATTTTAGAGCTTGGTTCATTGAACCACTTACATCAGAATATAGTTCAGCTATAATAGCGTCATCATTAATGCTACAAGTTATCATTATAAACAGTTTTTTGTTTTATTCAATAAATTTTTTCTATTTTCTTCAGGAGTATTTTTAATACCCTTTTCATAAGCTTTAGTTTTGCTATCTTGATTTTGTAAGAAATTATTTACAGTAACTTGACTTTCGTTAAGTATTTCTTTTTCTGTATCTGTTACTTCAACAGTAGGTGGAGTAATATTACCTGAGTCCATTTCTATTTTAGTTATATAGTTATCTGCAAAAGTATCAATTTTAACTGTTATTGCCTTACCTCTTGGAGGAGATAATACATAAGAATCTTTAGTTTTTTCTTTGACTTTATATGGTGTATTATTATTTTTCTTTCTTGAATATACTATATCACCAACATTAATATCTGTATCAAATTCATCTATAAATTCTTCAACAATTTCTGATTCTTGTACTTGCTCAACTATATCTATAGGCATTTCATATGTATCTATTAATGCCTCTTTAAACTGTTCAATGTCTAATATTTCCTTTAAGATTTTAGTTTTTCTAACATCACTAGTAAATTCTTTATTATATTCTGAATTTAAGTTATTTAATTTTATATTTAATAAATCAATAGCTTGTTTAGTTCTTCCTGTTTTAGAAATTTTTTCAGCATCCTCAAATAATTGTACTAATGAAACATCATTAGAATTTATTTTAGTTGCTTTCATTAAATCAAATATATTTTTTTGATACTCACGAAAATCTTTAGATTTTTCAACACTTGATGTTTTTAAATATTGAATTCTTTTTACACCCTCATGAATTAATTCTGATGCTTCAACCATTGACAAATATTTTATATCAGCATCTGATATATCTGTATCTGTTAAGAGACCAGATTCTTTCATAGTTTCAATAGCAACAATTTGATTATCTGTTGGACTTCTATCTACTGCATTTTTATAAAAACTATTATGTTGATCAAAATAATATTTAAAATTTGAATCAGATTCAAGTTGTTCTTTTATAAAATCACTTTGTTCATTAAATATTGATTTATCTACATTATCAAATGAAACATTAGACTTAATTTTTCTTAACTTATCTGATTGTTCTTTTAAGTTCTTTTCGGAAGAATTTAAATTCTTTTTGTATTTGTCTATTACTGATTTAATTTTTTCTTTGCTAGTATACTGTTTTAAGTTTTTATTTTTAGATTCATATTGCTCAATAATATCTTTTGGAATAGATATATTTTGTTTTACTGCATTACCAATTAAAACTTTTATAATTGCTAGATTTTTAACATTTATGTCACTTAACTCATCAGTTATTTCAGATAGTCTTTCTCTAATATTGTTAATTCTATTTGCTATTGCTCTTTTACCACCAGGTTCAAGTTCACCTAATTTTTTGGGGAAGAGTTTATCCATCTCTTCTTGAACTGACTCTCTATATAATGGAACTAAGAAATCAAACTTATATTTATTACCAGTTATAGTAAATTGTTTTTCATTAAATGGTTTTTTGGTTTTTGGATCTATTTTTTTGTTTATTACAATTTTTCCATCTTCATCTACTTTATACTCTAATTCATTAAAGAACTGACCAGACAAAGGTTTACCAGCTTCAATTACTTGATTAGTTTTTTTGTTAGACTCTCTTTGGATAGGAAGCATTGCTATTCCAGCAACTTTTCTATCTATCATTTTTTCTAACATTGTAGCATATGCAGCAGTTTGAAGTGTATACTCATTTCTCTTAGTAAACTTTTTATTAGTTGTGCTTAAATTATTAAAGTTTAAAAATTTATTAGTTTCTCCAGACTTAATATCTACTACATAAATACCATCTTTATCTACTAAAATAAGGTCAATTTCACCAGCTATTCTATCTTTCTTAACATCTTGATGAACTATATCTGAATCATATACAATAAGGTCTCTACCTACTATGTATAATTCCCCAGAGTCCACTCTTTTTTTAATGGTATCTAAATACTCTATTAAACTATCATATGCTTCTCTTGTAATTATTTCTTCATTAAACTCTGGTTTTTTACCAGACTCCAGATAGTCTTTAGCTAAGTCAAAGAAATTACCAGCAATTCTACTATCTTCATATGTATTTTCTGCAAAAAATGTATCTATTATATTCTTAGTAGTATTCTTCTTAGTAGCTGTATCAAAATTATCTTTAGTAGTTGGTTGAGCTGTACCTTCTAAAGCAGCTAGTTCTACACCAGCAACTTCCATTTCTACATTTCCTTCTGGGAAAGTTCCTTGAATACTTATACCGGATTTACCATCTTTTCCTACTCTTACTTGATATATTCTTATTTCTGTAGCTCCTTCAAGACTATCTAAATAATCTTGATCAGTTATATTATACTCTTCTATAAATTCTGAAGGTAACATTATTCTACCACCTTTAGAAATTCTTTTTCCATCAGGTCTAAACTCAGAATACTCAGTAACTTTTAATCCATCTTTCTCAGTTGTTTCTCCTTTATAAGTAGTACCTCTAGCATTAGTTCCTTCAGCTTTCTTATCAGAAACAGGAGCTGTATAAGCACCATCAATTTTATTTTGAATTTCTTCAGCCTGATCAAATAAAGCTTGTTGTTTAGCAAGATTCTTTTCTTTATTTGCTTTTGTTAAAATTTCATTCTTTTGCCCTTCTAATTCAATTTGCTCAGCTGTCATATTAGGCAGAGCATTAAGTTCTTGTTGAAGTTTGTTAAAGAATATATCATTAGTTCCAGGGAGAGCTGCTTCACCAGTATCTGGAAGAGAACGTAATCTATCTACAAACTCTTTTATAGATGCAGGATTTAATCCTTTTTTAGCTATTGTTTGTTTAAAAATAGTATCTACTTCTTCTTGACCTTGATATTCATATGTTTCATCAATAACATCTTGTATAGCTTGTGTTGTTCTTCTATGAAACTTACCGTTTATTCTATATGCCTTTTGACCCTTTTTTAATCCTGTTACTTCATCATCTTCAGTAAGTTCTACTCCTTTTTCTACTTTACTTTGAGCTTTAAATATCTTTTGTATACTCCTTACAGCAGATTTAATTTCTTCTGGAAAATTAGCAAACTGTCTAGCACTAATAATATTATTTAAATTTTTTAAATTTAAACTTAATTCTTTATTTTTTTCTTCGTACTTTTTAATTTGTTCTTTTTCAGTTTCAGGATCTAAAGAATTTATTTCCTCATTATTTGAAGTAATTTGATTATTAACATCATCTCTATATGCAATTAGTTGCTCTAATGTTTTTGTATTAGTATTTACTTCTACCCCCCTAATATTCATGATAGTTTCTTGCTTAGAAAGCACAGGCCTATTTGCATTATTATACTCATCAAAGTATTTTTTGTTCTCTGGTCTAGAGTACCATTCTTCAAATGTTTTATTATTTAAATCTTCATCTTCTAGTAGAGCATTTTTTTCAGAAGGACTAAGTTTATTAACATATTCTTTTTGATAATTATTATACAGTTCTTCTTTAAATTCAGAAAGATCTGGAGTATCTAAATTAGACTCTGGAGTAACATCTTCATATGGAATCTCTAATTCCATATTTTCTTTTGAAGCTACATATGCTTCCTTAACTTCCTCTATTTTATCATTATAAAAGTTAGTAATTTTTTCAATCTCTACTGGATCTGATACTTTATCTATAATATAGATTCTTGCAGAAGAATATCTTTGTGTTGTATCTTCACTATCTAAAATATCTCCTTCTTCATTTTTTAATCTGAGTTGTCCAGCTTTGTCTTTATATACAGTTACGGTTTCTAATTCAGAAGTAATAGAATCATCTATTTGCTCAGTATATTCAGTTTCTGACAAAGTTTTTAAAGGAAGACCAGCTGCATCAACTTCACTGATGTTATAAGTTGCTGTACCATCAGGATATAATTCTACTCTAGCTTTATAGTTTTTATTTCCAATTTTTATTGTTCTTGTGCTTGTATTAGATGCTGCAGGCATAGTTCCAGTTTCTCCTGTAACTCCTTCTTCTTGTGCAGCTTTTATTTCTTCATCACCAATGAATTTTCTTCCACGTTTTGTATTACCATTTTCATCTTCTAAAATTTCAGTAAGTGTAGAAATAGCTTCTCTAAATTCACCATATTGTGGAATAACACCATTTATTTCTAATTTTTTTTCTATTTCATCTCTATCATTAGTGGAGCCTTTTTCTTGATAAACTTTTAGTTCAGCATACTGATCATTTTGAATTTCTTGTGATAAAGATTTTAATGATATTTTCCCCTCTAAATTGTTTATTTGTGTCTCTACATCTTCTTTAGGAAGCGCATCAATTTTTTCTTGTTTTTCTTTCTCTAATGCATTTATTTGTTGCTGATATGCTTCATCAATTATTTCTGATTTATTTGGATTTAAATCTTCTTTTAACTCTTCATACTTTTTAAAATAATCCTGATATATTTGAGAATATTCTTTTGAGCCAATAGGATATATTTTTTTATTTATATCATCATATATTTCAGTTGGGGGTACTCCATCTGCAAAATAATTTAACATGTCCTCAGTACTTATGAACAAACCTTTATTTGCAAGAGCATTTAATAAAGCATTAGCTCTAATATTATCCATTTCTTCACGGATAATTTTTTCATAGTACTCAATTTTTTTAGCAGTAACTTTTTTAAGCCAATCATTATTTCTCCTTACAGCTTCTAAGAAAGCCATTGGATCATTTAAAACATCAACATATTTTGAAATTTTTGTTTTTTCTATATCTAAGTCATAGTAGTCTTTCATTAACTCCCATGTTTCATCTATATCTTCATTAAAAATTTCTTGACCATTTTGTTTTGCGTGTGTTTTTAAATAATTAGTATATGAGTTTCTTAAATTTTTTAGTAACTCATCTCTTTTTTGTGTATCATTAACAGCACCAAATTCATCCTCCATGTACTTTAATACTTGCTCATCGGTATATTCAGTTCCTGTTTCTGCTTTTAGTTTTTCTTTAATTAAACCAACATATTCTTCTCTTCTTTGGAAGATGTCTAATGCTCTATATTGTTCAGCATAATCTTTTGTTAGATTAATTTGCTCTTGAAGCATTTGTATCTTAGCTGGATTTTTTGTAGTTTCTTTTTCTAAAGCAAGTTCTTTTTCTAAGAGATTAATTTCTTCTAGCATATCTCCGGTTGGAACACCCACTCCATCAATAGCTTCTTTAGTTTCATTAAAAGGTCTTATAGGGTTAAACAATAAATTTCTTTTTCTATTGCTTATATTTTTTAGTTTTTTATTGTTATTATACTTTTTATTTATTTCCGATCTTCTATATAATATGTCATCATAAGTTTCATTAAAGAAAACTATGTTTCTATTAACTGTTTCCCATGCATGATATAATATTAATTTATCTTGGTATTCCGGGTCATCTTCCTTAAGATCACTTACATTAATTGGATTAGGATTTTTTCTTTCTACTCTTTCGTATAGATTTTTAATTTTATTTAATCTTTCAATGGAAGAATCTACCCTTGCTCTATATTTATTAACTTGATCTTTTTCTATACCAACAGCTTCAGCAAATTCATCATCTGTTAAATTGTGTAAGTCTTTTAATTTTTCAGAAAAAATACCAAATGTACCTGTTCTTTTTAATAATTGAACTTGTGATATATATGCTTCTGTTTCAGCATCTAATGCTTCTTTTTTAGTTCCTTTTTGTTTAGTAGCTGCTACTTTTTCTTGAACACCTAAATTTTGAGTATAACCATTTAAAAAAGTTTCTAAATTAGTATTATTAAGTTCATTAACTAAATTTTGAGCAACAGTAGTTTGTGCTTCTTTCCATCTTGTATACTCTTCTTTATTAAACATTCTATTATAAGTTCTGCTTAAAAATGGAACAGCTGAATTTAATGGACCAGCCATTGTACCCATTGCAAAACCAGAAGCAAAAGTTTCAAAACCTTGAGCTGTAAAAGGATTTTGTTGAGCCCATGCATCACTAAAATAATCAAGCCTTCCTTTATTTATTCCTTTTATAGCAGCTCTAGAATAAAGCATAGACTTTAATGTAGGGCTATTGTAAGAATCCATAAAATATTTTTCATTTGCTTGAGCAATAGTCTCTTGTAAGTTTTCTTGAATACCTTCTGAAAAATTTGCTTTAAAATAACCTACAGTTTTACCAACAGATTTATGAATTGGATTTTTTAACCATCCCTTAGCCCATGTTTTTAAATTATTTGCTTCTAATTCAAAAGCCTTTGAAGTTCTATTATATATTACTTTACCAATTTTACCAAAGTTTTTAGAACCTTCTCTAGAAGCTATTTCATAAATATCATCTGTAGTAGATTTAATAAAATTTCTAAGCCCACCTCTTGGGCCTGTTATATTATTAAAAGTAATAGCATTGGTTGCATAAATAATTCCAACATTCTCTAGTAATGTTTCATATCCTCCCTGCTCAGCTTGTTTACTAATTTCTGCAAGCTCTTTATCACTTGGTACTTTATTGCCATTAGCTTTATAAGCTTCTCTATAAAGTTCATCATAAATTTTATTTTGAACCATTCCCCCCTCTAGCCTAGCTTCAGATAAAGCCATGTTTATATTTCTAGAATCTCTATATAAACCACCTGCCGTTTTATAAATTTTACCAAGATTTGTAAAGTTATCTGCTTGTCTTATTTGTTTTAAAGCACCCATTGTGTTATTCAATGGATTTAATTGATTCAATGTTCCTTTAAGAAATTGTGATTCTTTAATTGCATTATATACTTTTCTTGCACCGCTAATTTCTTTAGTTAAGTTTAGTGTTTGCCTAACACCTTGATAACCAGTTTTAACTCCTTTTAAAAGAGAAGGTAATTTTCTAGCATTATTTACAGTTGTAGTAAATAAACTTGATCCTCCAGTAGGTGCTGCTAAGATTGCTCCTAGAGTTTCTTCTGCTATTGCTTCAGTAATAATACCTGCTGTATAACTAAAATTCATAGCAGCATTATTCATAAATCCACCTATACCACCTTTAGTAGATTGACCAATTGCAGCTGCTGTTTCATATACTTCTGCATCTTCTCTATTTGAAGATGTAAAATCTCCCCTTAGAATTTTACCAAAACTTTTAAATCCAGATGTAAATCCTTGTGTAAATAATGGCACAAAAGAATTACTCATCATTCTGCTAAAATCATCCCATCTTGTTGTCCTAGCATTAAAGTTGGCATCATTGTCTCTTAATGGTGAAAAACCAACTTCATCAAATTTTTCTTGACCATAGGCAGAATATCTTTTATAAAAAGTACTTAAATTTGTTGAACCTGCATCATATGAATATATTCTTGCATAGTCATTTAAATCTTGGTTAGATTGAAACATATTATCCAAATAACCTTTTAATGAATCATTATATTCATTTATATCAAAAGCTTTTTGAGGAATACTTGGATTATTAATATTTGTTCTTACTACATTATCATATATTTGATTATTTGGGGCATTTAAATTTTCAAGTTTTGGTAAGTTTGAATATGCAATTTGATTACCCACAGGCATGTTTGGTTGAGGCAACATAACTCTGCTACCTTCAAAAGCTGTATAACCTTTAGTATCTGCTATTGGTTGATTAATTTTACCAAACTCTGGACCTAATGGATCTAATGGATTAAAGTATTCTTCTTCTTTTGCCATTATTATTTGTATTGATTTTTTATTTGATTATTAGCATCTTGTACTTGTTTTAAGAATGCTAAGAAATTATCTCTATTAGCTGCTAAATTTCCTTGTTGTAATAAAGATGTTGCAGTATATGTTTCCATCTTTGTTTTTTTAGTATTAGGATCATAAGATGGATATGTAGCTTTTATACTATAATCTCCTGTATTATTTTTATTTTTAGTTATTTTATAACTTGCATTAGGATCTCCTCCAATATTATTTAAAGTATAAGATCCTGCATAATTTACATATGCTTCAAGTGGAGATTCATATGAAGATCTATATAAAGATGATCTTTTTAAATCTTGCACTGGAATAAAAAAGTTAATTCCATTGTTTGCTAATTTTGTAGAGAACCAACTTTTAATTTCTGAATCTGAAAGATCATCATCATCTAAATCTTCTTTTGCCATTTGTTTTATAGATGATGTAAGACCAGCAGCATCAACATAATCTTTTATCCATTCCCTATTTGGTTTAATTGTTATTGCACCTAAACTAGAATTATTTGCTGCAATTGGATGTGACTCCAATGTAAAGTTTTTTAATTTTGATTCTGATTTTGGATTTTTTGCACTATTAAAATCCCTTATTAAGTCTTGAACTAATGAATTTGCTAAAGATCCATCAAGCCTAAACTTATCTTTAGCAGTTTTAGTTATTCCTCCAATTGATACTGAAGAAATTTTAGTAAAATCCCCATAATCTGTACTATTAAGTATTGGGATGATTTCATTAAAATACAATTTACCTTTTGACGTTCCTCTAGGGTTTACAGTAATTGTAGATTTTTTAAACGCATATGTTCCTGTCCCAGCTTCTGTTGGTCCTACAGAAATTCTTGGTGGTGCTTTTTTAATATATTTTGAACTAGATGCAATTTTATCAGCTTCTTCTAAAATATTTTCATATCTTAAATTACTAATTTCACTATCACCAAGTTCATCTTGAATTTTATATACAGCTGCCACAGGAGGTACAAGCCAATCCCACCAATCTACATCTTGCCCTTCTATATTATTATTTCTTCTTCTATTATTATAAATTCTTGCTTCAGTTGATGTAAGTATTCCTTCTTTATCTAATAATGCATAATATTCCTCTTTACTCCTTTTTATTCCATTCTTATCATATAATAAATGTCCATTTGCAAAACCTCTATCTTTTAAGACTTTTGCAACTATATCTGCAACTTCTCTATTATATTCTATATCAGCTTTTTGATAAAGCACATAGTCAGTTATTTTAGTAGAGCTGTTTACATAATCTTCATATAATTGAGTTTTTTGACCATTTAAAGTAAACATATCTAACTCTCTATTTTGCTCAACCCACTTTCCTATTTTTTTATTAATATTTTCCCATTCACCTTTTTCATAAAGTGCAAAATGATCTCTAAAACCTCCAGGATTATTCTTTAGTCTATTATAATTATCTTTAAATTGTTTATATGTATATTTAGTGCCACCAAAAAAGCTATTTGCTTGTTGTTCACTTAACTTACCTTTACCTAAAGCTTTATCAATTATTTGTATATAAGATGTAACTGCAGGATCTAAGTACTCACTTCTTGTTAAATCTTGAATTTGTTGACTAAGAACTTTTACATTTTGTTCATCAGTCACATTACCCTTATCTTCAATACCTGAAGAAATAATATTCTGACTTTGATCTTCAACTAAATTTCCATTTTCATCTTCATAGTGTGTGCCAGCTTCTATTAGTCTTTTTTTCCTTGCTTCTTCTGCTGCTTTTTCAGCTCGAATTTGTTCTATCTCTAATCTATATTGTTGTTGTTGATCAAGAACTGCAAAAGGATCAGCTTTTACATCTGTTTTAGCTCCTCTTTTAGAAAGTGAATGTGCTGCTTCATCAAAATCTTTTTGCATTAACATTGATGCCACACCATTATCAACTTTATATCTTAAAGATTCAAGATCTCCATATGGATTTTTAAAACCAGTAGTAGTTGTTGCTGTACTAGATTCACCATTTGATATAGTTTCAAAATCCTTTTTTGCTCTTTCTAATACTTTAGTATTAATATCTTTATTTTGTAAATATGCATTTAGTAAATTTTCTGCGTCTGGTCCAGCTGTTCCATCAGCAATTTGTTTTTGAAGATCTTTAATTCTAGCATCATATGTAGAATTTGCAGCTTCTATATTTTTATATCTAATTCTTGATTGCTCTTTAAGTACATTAAAGTTTTCTTCAAGATATTTCATCTCTGCTGCATTCTTATCTCCATTAAATTGAGCAGCATTAGAATAAGCATAATCTTTTCTATTTACATATGCTTGAGTTTGATATACAGACTGTATCTGTGCATTACTTCCTAGATTAGCTTCAAATAAATGTTGTAATGGTTCTTCTAGTTGTTCACCATTTGTCTTAGTAACAATATATCTACCATCATCAGACCAATCTACAGATTGTATATCTCCAAAAGATTTAGCTAGTTCTAAAGCTTTGTTTTGAACATTTACATAAGGAGTATAAGCTATATTTTCAAATGCCAAAGCTTTATCTGCAGAAGCTTCCCTAAACTCATCTCTCTTATATTGTAAAAATCTTAAACCAGCATCCCAAAATTCTCCTCTTCTTTTTTCATCTGCAGAACCTTGCAAAGCTTGAGCAGTCCCAACTTGCATATTATAATTTTTGGTCCAAGCCATATCTTTCATTAAGCCTTTATCTTCATAAAAAGGTTTAAATATTTGTGTGGCTTGTGATACATTTTGCTGTAGAGAAAGATCTAATCCAGCAACTCTTTTAAGATTAAAATTAATTTGATCTAATAAATAATCTTTTTTCTTTATATTATCATCTCTAGTTAAATCAGCATAAAAATACTGACCATATATTTTATTTAATGATTTCCAATTACTATCATATTGTGTTTGCTTATTCTGTATAATGTTAGAGTACAGATTAAGATCAGGTTGATAAGGTTGAATCTGAGGTATAAATGTGGCTGCTGCAAACGTTGCCATAGTTTTATATTATATAGTATAAATATATTAAAATTTTGTAAGTTTAATAAACATATAAAGTTTATTCATAGTAGTAAAAGGGGTAAACAGTATCTCCATAAACCATTCCTCCAATCTGCATAACCCTACCTCCATACCTACCATACTGTGTTTTAAAGATTAATTCTTGCATATCTTCAGGTAAATGTGAACCTTCAAGCTTTTGAGCAAAAGCTATCATGTCATCAGTAGGTTGTTCAGGACTAATTGGTTTTCCTTGTTTAAATACTTGTACTCCAGTAACTGGATCAATTGCATACTGTTCAGATTGAATATTATATATATCAGCAGCATTTTTAATACCCTGATTCATCATTTGAGTAGTAAGTGCATCTTTAGCATTTAATTCACCTCTATAGAAATTTTCAGCAGAACCTACTTTATCCATATATTGATTTAGAACATTTTGTCTATTTTGTCCTTCTGATAAATCACCTTGATAGTTCATAGATCTTTCTTGATTCTCAATACCCACATTTCTTGCTTGAGTTTCTGTAATTGGTCTTTGAATTGCTTCTGAAACATCTCCTTGCAATGAACCCATAATAGCTTGTTTATACTGTGATGGTGCACCAATTCTAGAAATAGCATCAATATTTTTTGCTGCTGCAGCTTGTGTAGCTTGAACAGGAGCTAACCATTCTTGTTTTGCTAGTTCTACTTCAGGTCTTTGGAATGTCATTGCTGTTGGATACTCAATACCTGTTCTTAAAGATCTTGCTCTTGAAAGATTAAGTTTATCTTGAGTTGTCCATTCAGGCCAGTAAGTTCCAGCAGGATATTCTTGTCCGGGCACATCTACTGTTTGTTCACATTCACACTTACCATCTTTTAGTGGTGTTTCTTTTTCCTCACCTGTTATAGGATCAGGACAAAAACATTTACTCACTTTAGTTGGTGGTACAAACTTAACTCTTTGCCCTAAAGTAGTATTTGTATTAAATTGATCAATACCAGATACTTGTCCTCTTTTTCCTGCAATTTCTTCATCATCTTTACCTACTTGAAAATCACCATATGGTTTATACTTTTCAGTTCCTAATAAATTCCTATAGGCAATGTATGCAGCTTGTCCTTTAAAACCACTAGAAAAATCTAAGTCACCAAGTCCATCTGGATTTTCCTTTATTAATTTATTTGCTGCAGCATTAGTACCAGTACTTCCTGATACATTTTGTTCTGTTTTAGAAGCATCTAAACCAAAAGCTTCTAGCCTTGCATTTCTTTCTTCTTGTGCTAGTAATTGATTAACTACTCCTTGTTTATCAAGTTTTCTTAATTCTGGTGCATAACCACTATATAGTTTTTCTCTTTGACTTTTAGTATAGTTTTCTTTATTTTCAATATCTTGTTGATATTGTTTAAACAAGTCATTTTTAAAATCTTCATTTCCTTCTATTGCATTCTTAGTATTAATGAAATTAATATAAGCTTGTTTATTATTATTCCATTTTTTAGCAATTACCTCTAAGTCTTGTTTAGTTAAATCTGCTTCAGTAATTTGTCCACCACCTTGGAATTTATTTAAATTGTATGTGCTTCCACCATTTGACATTATTAAAGGCATATGCATACCACCCATAATAATACCTTGTTTAGCCATAAATGGACCACTCCCTTGCAGTTTTTTAGTTCTACCTAAATAATTATTTGGATTTCCTCCACCTAATGTTATACCATATTGTGCATATTGGCTATTACCTCCAAATTGTCTTTTAAGTCTTGCATATTCTTCAGGGTACATTTGTTGAAAGTATGTTTCTCCTTGACTATCAAATCCTTCTCTTTCTTGATCATACTTATACTGTAACCAATCTTTAGGATCATACCATTGACTTACTTCTTCTTCTGTAGTATAATTTTCTAATTTATCTTTTGCGCCTGGTTTTAAAACTGCCTTCATTGTTTTTACAGGAACTTTTAAACGAGCTATTTGTTCTTCTGGTAAAGTAACCTTTTGCCAATTAGGAAGATAGGATCCAATATCACCATATTCTCCTTGAGCCATATAGTATTGATTAGTTTTAGGATCTTTAAAATAGTACTGTCCAGATTTCCAGTTTTCAGGATCTTGTAGTTTAGTAAAATCATATTGTGTACCAAACATTTCATTTTCAGGATCTAAAATAATATTTCTATCTACATAAGATGTTTGCTCTGGAGATACATTTACTGGAGGTATAGTAGTTCTTACAGTTGGATCTACTATAGGTAATGTATTTTGATTTCCATAAATTTCATTACTATATTCTTCTGGCCTACCATGCATTATTCTCTGCATTAAATCATTAGCTGCAAGTCTTAAACCAGAAAGACCCATTCCTTTATATCTATTTCTTCTTTCTTTTCTATCTGCTCTTCTTTGTTCTCTACCTCTTCTAGCTTCAGGCATTTCTTCATAGTCTTCTTCCATATCCATTTCTTCCATTGGATATTCTTCTTCTGACATCATTTGATCATTCATCTCTTGAGGAGGCATTTGTTGATCTTGTTCCATCATTGGCTCTTCAGACATAGATTGCTGTTGCTGCATCATTTGTTCTTGCTCTTGTCTTTGTTGAGCTAACTCTGGCATTAAATCTTCTTCTGTAATACCATTAGCTTCCATGTATGGCTTAGCAATAACTGGAATACCTTGCGGAAAACCCTTTTTAGATTCTTGAGCAATAGCTAATGCTCCAAGCTTCATCACATAGTTTTTAATCATCATCTCTGCAGTCTTTTTTTCCATTTTATTAGAATCTGGATCTTGCAGTATTTTTCTATATTTATTTATTTCATATGATTTGGAAAGTTCAGCAGGAGTAAATCCACCTTTTTTTGGATCTTTACCAAACATCTTTAATATCTTAGGATCAGTTATTTTCATAGAAGCTGTATCACTGAAGATAAATGTATCATCTGGCAAGTTCATAGGAACTCCACCTGCTGAGTGTCTTGGTCCTTTAATATTAAAGAATGACGGGAATGTAGAACCATCTAGATCTCCTACTAATGTTTCTCCACCTTCTGCTTCTATATTAGCTTCATCTCTAGGTACAGCACCCATTGTGTTTCTAGATTTTAATCCAGGTTTACCTATATAAGCATTATAATCTGCACCACCAAAAGCTGGAACATCATTAATTAAAGAACCTTGAACTTGATAACCAGTTCTTGCTCTTGGAAGCTTGTTTAGTTTTTTATTCATTTTATTTTTTATTTAATCCAGCAAGTTTAATTAAATCTTGAAAATCTGTAATATTTATTCTATTTCCTCCACTTGTAGGTTTAGATTTTTTATTTTTAATTGCCCCACCTTTTTTACCTATTACACCTTCAAAACCTTGTTGATATACATCTCTACCTGTTCTAGGATCATATCCTCCAGGATTATATCCTTCATAAGCTTTTTGTCTTTCACCTCTTGAAAACTCTGTCATTCCTGGAATATACTTAGTTCTTCTTTCATCATAGTAATCTTTAGTATCTGCTAATAAATTCATACCATCTACCATAGCTCTTGAAATATTATCATAGTTAATGGTACCAG